>JGI24159J19872_10011014_pt1 | contig 11860 bp, 7 predicted proteins | sample Ectturendosymbi4_FD_19872 | JGI IMG/M metagenome (IMG submission 19872) | reverse complement strand
TTTTCTATCTGTAATGGATTAGAGTCAATACAAATATAGTGCATAGTAAAATGCATGAAGTTACCATGATATAAGACTTGTTATTAAAAGGCTCTTTATGTCCTATATGATTACACATGTGATCTTAGGTGTTGTTATTTTGCTTGTGCGGCAGGATATTTGCATTAAGTTTCTGTAACCTTTGACTAAAAATATATTTTCAAACAGTTTTAACCTCTGTCGTGTTGCAACTAGTGCTTGCTGCATCAAAAGCTGTCCATTAATTTCTTGCACTCTAGCTGCAAGGCATGGAGCACCATAAACAAACTTACTCGCAGGTCTGGACGTGCTTCGTTTCAGCAATCTTCATCGCTTCACAACTCGTGAAGAATGAGACACACAAGATAAGGGATCACAAGTTCACAAGGATTGTCAATAAGGATGTGTCTAACCTATGAAAGGTCCCAAAACCTGAGGCAGATAGTATCTCTGGCCCCTTCCTTTCAGAGGAGCTTGCTAACGCCCTCACCCACCTGGAGCCAGGAAGATTCATTAGATTCTAATTTCTGTAAGCTTATACTCACTGCCAAATCAGCTCTGAAAACCTGGTTATGTGTTTTCTTAACTTCTTGCATGCCCCAACTCAATTCCTGGGATCTGGAGAAAAGCACTAGCAGTTGTGATCTTTAATCTGAATAAGCCATTGGGGAACCCAAACAGTTATTGCCCCTATATTATTACTTTGGTGTCCCCTCCAAGATCCTTGACAGACTCATCTACGCTTCTGTTGAACCAATCGTCGATTTGACATGGAGGTCAACCATAGATCAGGTCATCTTGCTGACACAAGACATAGAGAGTAGCTTTTTGGCTAAGGAGGCCGGAGCTGTGTTTGACAATCTCACAGTAACCTGTGGCACTGTGTGGAGTTACGGCCTCACCTGCAAGTTACTGTGACTGCTACCTGACAGGCACATGGTCTGCATCAAGGAGCTCCTTGGCAATTGTGGCTTCACCCTTACCACTGGTAACAACAAACCGAACAGGTTGCGATGCCTCAAGAATGGCATCTCACACGGATCTGTCCTTGCACCCCTGCTCTCTTAGTCTTCAACATCTACACCTCTGACTTGCCAACCACCATCTCCAGAAAGTATGCATACGCTGACAAACTACCAATCATGCATGATGATGGAGACAGGCAAGCAGTGGAAGGAGTGCTCAGCAAAGACATGGCGACTATAAATACGTTCAGACCTGGAATCCAAAGCTCAGCACTACAAAAACAGTGTTGGCGATCTTCCATCTTAACAACATAGAAGATTAACATGAACTGAAAGTTACTTCAACGATGACGAAACCCTGTCCTTTTACCCCGAGCCCAAATACCTCAAAGTAAAGGACGCTCACATATTGCTGGCACCGTGGGTCACATTGCAAAACACTAACATCACACATTGAACTCTTGTGGCAGCTTGCTGGCATGGGCTGTGTTGCTGGAGCAAAAACCTGCGAACAGCAACCTCGGACCAGGTCCCTTCAACAGCAGAGTACTGTGCTCCTGTCTGGTGCTGCAGTGCTCACACCGGCCTCATTTAATCTGTCAATAACAGCGCCTTGCGAACTAGGACTAGATGCCTGCGTCCTACACCAGCGGACAACTCCTTCCTATCCTTGCAAGGCTCCAACCTGCTGAGGTTCATCGCAAAGGAGCCACTGTCTCTCGCACACTGTGCCATGGAACCTGGACATCTGCTCCACTCAACTCTCACCCATTCACCTTGTGGAATGCTTGGCATCTCAAACTGAGACATTTGTACCCGCTGCACAACAACTAATCAGCTCATCTGACAACAACAGAAGTGCGGCGCACTGGCTTGGAGAACAGTATGAGACTCCATATTTTCATCCCCAACCTCAACATTGGCACCCACCCTCCTGGAATGGCCCTGCGAGGAACAGCATGGGTCTGGCTTAACCGTCTCACCACAGTGTGGCCACTTGGATGCATCATGCAACTTCCTAGGTACTAAAAACATTTAAAGACAGTATGCAATGGTGTTAGGTGCATTAACATTTATATTACGTAATTAACCCCTCTATGCAATAAACACATTTTATTTTACAAACTACCTTCAACATTCCAAAACTTTTGCACAACAATGAGATGCCATGAAAAAAAACTCCTCACCCTAGCTACAGTAGGTCTGGTTGGAGATGAACTACCTCTTAGCACTCTGCTTTCCAAAAGGGACCAGCAAATNTCTCAAAAATCTGCGTATTTTCGCTTCACAATCTACGCTTGNATATTTTCGAAGTTACAATAGAAAAGATTATGGCTGTTACCCAAAAGCTTTTGTGTTTGGTGAAAACAACATACCAAAGCAATTTGAAACTGTGCCTTTCACAAAACCGTAAAACTGTTGTAAGGAGAGTGATAGGTATAAATGAACACGTTTTCAAAAGCTAAAGATTTTGTTGAGCAATGTTAGAATATTTTCCCTGATTTCAGATAAAAGTATTGATGTCTATGACATTGAATCAATTTCTCATCTTTACTGGTATTTATCACTGAAATCTTGCAATTCACAAAAAGTTACTTCAGGCATTTCTCTGCAATGGTCAACAAAAAGTTCAGACATTTATAATAATCTTGCATCGGCCATCAATGATTATGATGTTTGAAAAATGCTCCAGTTTTGTCACAGATGGTGCTCTGTCAATGGTAGGTCACAAAACTGGGCTGGTTGGTATAATAAAGAATAATGTTGTGCACTGCTCAACATTGTGTTGTGTTATCAATCAGAAAGCAGTATATATTAAAACTTTGCGAATGAGCGAATCACTGACTGCTGGATATATTTAGTATACAATGTTAATGTTTTGATTTATTCTACAGATTCGAAGGGCTGTGAGTGATGAGAAGTTGACCACAATTGCTTTTATGCTGCATGGTTCCAAGTGCTCCAAAAGCTGGTATCGAGAGGGGCGACGACTAGTTGGTGTTTTGAAAAGGCCAGTTCCTCAAAACTGTTACACTAAACTTGCAAACCAAGTTGCACAAGAGGTTGCGGAAGAAAATGCTCTGTTGAATCAAATTGATGCAGGTTCTTATTTTTTGCAACTCCCTATTTCCAGTCATCAACACAAAGCTATGGCTTACTTGTTTTATTGCCGTTTGGTAATGTGCTTTGCGCTGTATTTTAAATGTTACCTGATTTGTGAAGTTCTTGAGTCTTGGGCGTCTGAACGGAAGTGACTTAATACCAAGCCGATTTCCTTTTTTGGTCGTTAATCTAGCTTGGAACCACTCGCCATTTGAACTCTTGCCCAACCGAAGTTTTAGATCAGATTTAAAAATCCAAGTCTTAGTTTACGCCTAGTTAATTGCTGATATGATGTAAGTGATGGGAGATGGCACTTTTGTGTTAAGATTTCGTCAGCCCTGGAGTCTGCACTTCTCGCACTCCTTTGCAAGCCCAATGTGTTTTTTCCTTTTTTGCTGTATGTGGGATTGTTCGTTATCAAAGAACCCAATTCCTTTCAGAATATAAATCAATGCGTGTACAGAGACATTATTTGTGGATATACAGGCAAGGATAACGGCAACGACCAGCCTCTTTCAATCACACAAGCAAATCGCTCGGCGGCTGATATCTTGTCAGAGTTCCCTGACCATTTCAAGCAGGATGCCGCTACGTCAACCGAAGATCTATGTAAGCAAATATTTACGTTTAAAGCTAGTAATTATGTCGTATTTTTCTCAAGAAATCTTGTAAACGGTAAATACGACTGGATACTCGTATAGTTTTATAATGTAGGATTATTAGCAACAATTTAGAGTTTCACAATAGTTGCAAGAAGTCTTTTTTTGCACATTCTTGGTCTTGCGGGACGACTCGTGAATATTTGAAGTGTACGTTAATTGCAATACAAAAATCTTGGTTTGACTTAAGATTCTTGTAGACTCGTGTAGAAAGCTTCTGTGGCGCTTGTAGCAAAATTTTGTATAGGGTTTATTTTGCAAAGTATTTGATTCAAATGCGCAATTTGTTTTTCTCAATCAAGGTTTCCTTTAAGTTCAAAATAGCTGGCCGCGGAGCAAATTTGTTAGTTTCTTTCAATTGTATTTTAACCAGTTGTTTTTTTTGTCTGTATTTTTTATGTTTTGCACCCAGGAATATGAGTTAGCTGAAGTACATTTCCGGATAAAATATTTTTAAATCTAGCCTCAATGTATTACTGTACTTACTTAAAAATAGGAAACATGTCACGCTCTTTGCTGTGTACCCGACAACTTGTAATTTCCATTTTTACGCAATGAAACAAATAACGCAATCATTTGCCATAGTCGCAGCCGCAAAATATGAAATGATTATTTATGCTTAATATTGGACACAGGCAGACATAAGCGAGTTCCCACTTTTCCGTAACTGACTCGTGGTTGATGCTGGCACGGGNCCACACGGCTTGGTTCGCTTCGCGTTGCGCCGAAATGCGCAATCATCCCTTGGGCGTGATAATTGCGACAACTGCATNAGAAGGAAAGGTTGATGAAGCGTCGCCATTTAAGTTTCCATCTCGACCAGAATATTTCATGGAAGTGATACTGCAGACGAACCCAAACGGTCGCTATGAGAAGTCCCTCAGATTATTTTTCACATTTGCTAGCATCCCAAAGCGTTTTGTTACTAAAAACATTTTCATGAATTCCGGACTTTTTCCCAAACTCTGCATTTGCTTTTGAAAATGGCGAATATATATACAATTGGAAAAAATCGCTTTAGTGTTTTTTTTTAAAGAAGATTTAGTCAATGCGTTCTATTGTAGACACGTTTTGTTACTTTTGAAAATCGCATCAGTTTGCAATATTCCTGGCTAAAACTTGCTTCAATTTAATATATTATGTTGACCAAGCTGGGATGTGTACTTGTTGGCAGATGCAAGCCAGACGTCTGACCAGTACGTTTATCTTCCTGGCGGGACAGTGGTGCACCTCACCCCGGATGATGCTCCTCGCTCTAAGCATGACGCGGGCGAGGAGCCGGCCTGGAAACCGTCTTCTGCTGCTTCTGAAGAAAGCTCCAAGCGTCGTCGCCTGTCTTTGTCCGCCGACGAACAACCATACACAATCAAGCACGTGTACAAATCCAGCGACGTGAAAAAGTACAAGGAGAAAAAGCGCTCTCCTGCGAAAGTACCTGAAAGGCCGTACAAGTCCAGCAGTGCATCGTCCTCGGCGCCCAGCGCTCGTCAAACCCCTGACAGGCGCCCCAACGAAGGACACCCACTTCTGCACGGACAACCGGACCACTTCGCGGCGTCTTCGGCCGTCTACTCGCCAACAAGTCATCCTCTTGCTCCCGACGTTCTGCGGTTCAAATCTCACAAAGGCGGACGGGTCAGGAAGGAGCAGATGTTTAACAAGCGCTTGCCAAGTGCAGAGGCTCATCCCACGTCGATTGTCCCGCGTGCGCCCGTACCCCCTGAACATCTCTACGGGTCTTCGAACCGGTAAGAGAGAGAGAGAGAGATGAAGTAGGTTTTGCGCTTGAGAGGTGACAGGGTTGCGTAGTTTTGAAATACCCGAAGATCTTTGTTTTGCTGCACACGTGTTACGGTTTCCTGAAAGACGTAAGTAATCCACAAAACTACTTTCAGTATTTCCCGCTAGCTTTTCACGCTGTGTTCTCTTTACCCTTAGACTTTGTTTGAGTCGGGAGAATTTTGTAAATTTACAAGTGTACTAAGTCTACAACCAAAATTTTTCTCTTTCAGTAAAACTACATTAACTTCGCTTTGACGGGTCTTCAATCCTGGAAACTTTACCTGTCTGGTTCAGAAAAATAAAAGCTGTTGCTCGATGTTAGGTTTTTTGAAATCTATTTCGAAACCAGGATTGGATTTCATGAAGTAGTCGTTAGCGCAACAAAAAGATAAGCAGCATCAGAGCGCGCAAAAAAAAGCTCGGTGTCCAAAGCACTGCCGTCCAAGCTCACTGCAAAACGGTTGCTTTCTCTCTTTGATGTCGTTGGAGTAAAGTTTGCGTTGGTTCGGTTCATGATAGTTCTGCGCCAACGTGTTGATGATTTCGTTTCTTGCGTTAATGCATTTCCGTGGCTAGGCTCGATATGTCTTTTCGTGAGACGTAAGTCGCTGGTTTGTGAACCTCACTTGTTCGTTTGTACTTACTTGATAATTAAGAATTTTATGCGCATTGGAACCTAAATGTTTGTACAACTGCACATGTGCCGGGTGTATTTGAGCAAAAGCAACGTTGCGTTTTGAGGTAATATGTTGGTTGTTGGAATAGGCCCGTGTCTTTTAAGCAATACCATTTCATTTGGATTCTTAAGGAATTATTGAAACTGGTTGTTATTTGAACATCAAGCAGTCGGATAAATTAGAAGCGCCAATGCGGATTTGAAACTAAAGGCTTCAGCAGAAAACTCGTTAAAAAATTACACAGTGTAGAAATTACAATTTTAATTGAAATCATGTTGAACCTTTTCAAAACAAGTGTTTTCCTTTCCTTGTCAGCAGAATTATGTGAATCAGTCGCAAGACCGACTCAGCAATCAAGCGGTTGACATACACGAAAAGTTGTTTCAGTTTAACTTAGCGTGGCTTCCGTGCATTGAGTCATTTTTCTGTTGCAAGGAGCAGTGACCTGCATCCATCAGAATCGTGGGCGACCAAAGACAACGCCACAGCTGTCAAGAAAGTAAAGAGAAAAACATCAGGTCCTACAACGCCCAGGCGAAGAAAGAATTCCACTTCGCAGGGAAATTCAAGGTCAGACGAACATCAGCATCGCTTAACTTCCCGTTGAAGTACGCGCGCAAATGCAGTAGAGTAACAAACTGCTTGAACGTTTCCACAACACTTTGCTTTGCACAAATTCGAGGTAGTGATAATAGCTGTATTGCAGCAGAATTAATGTCATTTTCGCTCATGTTTGCTATGCTGCATGCGAACGCCTCTCAAACGACTCACGAAGCTTATTTAAAGAAGTTATTCTTGTGTCGGAGATAAGCTTAGCTGTTCAACGAACAATCCTTGTCATCTGTTCGACTTGGTGTCCACTGGTGAGCAAAACAAATCGGTTTGATCAATATTTTGGTGTGCTGCACATTTCAAAATATGAAGAAAAGGCGCTCAGTTTACACTGGGTAAGCCCGGGTCACATTGTATCACTATGGAGCAACCGTAACTGAATAGCATTTGCTTGGTTCAAGGCTGCAGCGCAGCCGTATATTTCACTAATCAGTACGAAACAAGTGGTCATCGGTGAAACCGTCTTCCGACTCAATTTATGTACGGTGCGTTGATGGTAATGAAACAAAATGGACCCTTCAAACTCAACCCCGCGTGAGGGCTGAAATGCGCAGTTTCTCGTCAAGTTGTCAGATGACGTTAGCGCCGCTGACAAAATGCATGTTGATTGTGTCCACCGTAGAAAAGACATCGGATCGTAGGTTGGCAACTCTGTTCGCTGAGGACTGCCGTATGCTCGCTGTATGTTGTTGCCCGCAACGTTGCATTTCAGCCCCGTGTGTTTTTTTCGGCGTTGATGAGCGTTTCCTGTTCGGTCTTGCGATCCATGCACGTCAACATGTTCATCTATCGTTGTCTATGATTGGTTAAAGTGCGTTCGTTATATTCTTAAAAATGTAAGAATAGTCCCGCTGGAGCTTTACCCGTGTTGCTCGTAAACTTTCCTGCTACCTGAGTCCACAGATCGCCGAAGCCGTTCCTTGGTGGATTTTTTGCGTCAGCGTTTTATGTTGTTTTTTTTTTGCTGCAGATTGCACGAACCAAACATTGACCCGACTTTAAGGGACGACGCTCCCACCCCGAAACTTTTTCCGGGACAGAAAAGACCCGCTACGCACGAGGAACTCCAGTCTAATGATGAGCCCGCGGCCATGGCGCACGACAGATTTTTGAAGGATTCCTCGCCGCAGAAAGTCTTCATGGCTCCGATGAGTGGGTTGTTGCTACTTGCTTGCGACATTTGAAATCCCTCCTGTTTAACAGCATTTCTTGCATTGATGCAGTCTGAAGCTTTTAAGTGTCAGTCGTCACATAGAGTGTTGGGAAATAATGCAAAGTTTGCAAACGATTTGTGTTTTTCCTTAAAATCTAAAAAAGCTCTTTGTAAGCTCTAAAGTTGATTAAATCAATCTGAAGCACTTCCATACCCCTAAAAATGTACTTTTCTGGCGAATAGGTTTGCCTGCACCAGCTATGTCCACCCGCGGGCCGCATGTGGCCCAGTCGAAGGTTTTGTGCGGCCCAGTTTAGGTTTTCGCTGTAGCAAAAGTATCCTACATACTCACAACCTGTCCGTATTTTGATAATCTTGATATTGACTTTTTCATGCAGGTGGTCCTCAGTGCCATTTTATCACCTTTGTTACCACTGCAGTTAGGATTCGAACGCTTTCAGTATATTAGCTCAAACTAAATTTATTTTGCTGAGATCAAAGTAAGCCATTTATTTTGCTGAGATCAAAGTAAGCCATTTTTTTAATGTGCCGCCCTCATTAATATGTCATTCAGTGTGCGACCCTGGTTAAGATAGTGACGTAATTTTTGGCTCAGTAAACCATTTGGGTTGGACATACTGTAGGTGACCTACACTATTGCAGTATAACTTAAAGGAATGTATTTTTACATGATTATCTTGCTTATGGGTAAGTGTTGATTACTTTAGCCGAAAAATGAGCTTGTTATCTGAAAACTGTCTACCTGTACTTCCTTTGAAACTAGCGTTTTTTGTTATCTGGAAACCCTAATCAGCTGTGCTTCTGGATTTTTTGTCAAATCGAAGTATAACGCCTTTGCAAGCATTTCGAAGCACTCTACTTGATAGGTTCGAGAAAGTTGTTGAGTCAAAGTACTCGGGGTTTCTTCGCGGAACTTTTTCAACACATCTAGCAGAACCGGGATTTAACTTCTAAAATATAAGTACACAGCCAAGGTCCATCAAGCACAAACTTATGCAAACAAACCATAGCCACGAAACTGATCGGAAACACCATAGAAAGGTTAACATCTGGTCGTTGTTGCCATAGATGAAGATCATGAAGTGAAGCTTTTACGGAACCGACATTGTGAATGAATAGGCACCAATACGCAGAATACGGCCCTCTGCCTTACTGTCCGGTTCATTGCGATTTTGTTTAATCGAAGAGTCTACGAAGCCAAGCTTGACTGCATCTAAGAACAGGATATTCCAAAGAAATTGTTTGCATCATGCAGTTATAGTAACTTGACCAATTGTGTTTGCCAATGATTCCAACTTTAACAGCATCTTTGGAAACAACTAAAAATTCTGTTTAATGCGTGTATTTCTTGAGAGATAGAGGTGGCGTTCGCTTTGTTGAAACGTCGTTTTGTGAGTCAAATTAAAATATCCTCGAACCCAGTCAAGCAAGATGTACAGCGTCCATTCGTAAAAGAATTCCATAAAAAGCACCAACTGCAGTAAAGGTTTGGAAATGGCTCAAAAAGTTCAAAGAACACGATTGTTTGTGCAGAGCCATAGGGTCTGGACGACCACCATTCTCGGGAGACTTACTGAGAAAGTTTGAGATGCATTTGTGCGAAGCCCCGATAGTTTGTAAGAAAAATCTGGAAACCCAGATTTGTTGGCAAAATTCCCAGACTTTTGAATGCGTTACGTTTCAATGCATTTTAACTTTCACTGTTGTGATCGTCTGCACCTGAAAGTTCAGAGTCTCTTAGTTTTATTCAAATTAAACCAGAAATGAATTACAAACGTTTTGGAAAAAGATGGTTGCCTTTCAGTTTTTCGGTCTATCTCTTGTTTCTGCGCCACCTGATACCTTTCAAACAACATTAACTTAAACTGCTCGTTTTGAGGCACTTTTGTGGAAAAGATGTTTTTTATAACATTGTGCTGTGGCATTGTCAATAAGAATAAGGTAAACTTTGCTGTGGCATTGTCAAGGAACGAAAAAGTAAACTTGTATATACATTGTGCTGTGGCATTGTCAGTACGATTAAAGTAAACTCTTTCATACATTGTGCTATAGCAAGGAGGTAAAAGTAAACTTTTGTACATTGTGCTGTGGCAATATCAATAAGGTAAAAGTTGAAATTTTATACATTGTGCTTTGGCACTGTCAATAAGGTAGAAGTGGACTTGTTGTATACTGTGCTGTGGCAATGTCAATAAGGTGAAAGAACTTCATATACATTGGGCTGTGGCATTTTCATTAAGACTAAAGTAAACATTTTTATACATTGTGCTGTGGCAATAAGGTCAAGATAGAACTTAAAGTTTTCACTCCGCTTGCAAAAGTAACAACTAACACCGCCATCATATGCAGCTGAACGTGAGCGTTTTGCCGCGCAGGGAAAAAAGCCTTTCAGGGTGCTGCGAAGTTTTCATCGCCCGAGACGAGCGGCGAGTTTCTTGCCTCAGAACACCGAACTTCCAGTGCTGTGGAGACAGGTTTGTTCAAAGTTGCCACGATTNGTTTCATCNACCTGCTTGCCTCTCCGTTNAAAAGGTTTTGTTACTTTTCGATGGGAACCTGCTGAACAATAATTGGAAGCAGAGAAGCAANGAAAGAATTTCGTAACGTGCGATGGTCTGCATTTTGCATTTCGGAAATTTTGACCGTTTGAAANAGNGTCACGTGACGCTTGTAGCACGTTGTTTTCTTNTAATTTTGGGCTATCGTGAATCGAACGTGGTCAACGAAGAAATCGCATTAACTTCTGCTTTTCTTCTACGTTCAGACTTGGCGTGATTTGGCAAATTCTTCATTCTTGGGGCAGGTTATTCGAAATCATTGCTGTGTATTTTAAGACATTTATGCAAATTTTCCCCATTGTGGTTTCGTGCCTTCGATCGTAATAATGTACCAAATAATCTTGCCAGTTGTTTTTGAATGAATGGTTCTATAGTTAGTTTTACTTTGAAATTCGTAGCTTCCCAGATGTCTTCGGAGTGGGTGAACAGCAGATTTAGTCAATTCTATTGTTTTTTCGTTAACTTTACGATTGAGAACTTTTCACGAGCACAGTTCCAGTTTTTCCTTTTTAGCAGCGCTTCAGCAAACTTTCACATTCTTGTTATCAGCTTGAATGCAACCGAAGGTTTCACTCCGAGAATTTGTGGGAGAAGTTCTAAACAAGCATTGTAAAAAACAACTGTTTCGAATAACTTATACTGTATCGCGGAAACAAATTCCTGTGTACATGCTAACGGAGGCACTGGTTAAACCCCTTAAGATCTTGAAGCCCGGGTCAACGAACATCTCCAGATTATATGAATAAAACCAGTTCATTTTTCGTATTCCTTGCATCAGAGCCTTAAGTCGGGCCGGGTTCGGGCAAAATTTTTCGGGCCGATTGCGGGCCTGCACACAAAACTTTTTTATAACATTCAGAGTAACGATTTTTTCTTCCGTGAGGTACATTCGTTGTGCTCACCGCGGTGGCTTCTGCGAGTGAAGTGGTTGTGATTTATCTTCAGCTAATTATATTTGCTAACACAGTTGGGTTCTTTTGTTCTCTGCTCGGATTAGTTTCACACTCTTTTTGAGAAGGCGACAGCAGTGAGGAAATTAGCACGCATTGGCGTTGCTTCGAAAAGACCAATCACTTAGTTGATTCCTGGCTTGTTTTAAGAAACAATGGCAAACCGGCGTTTCATGCGTATAGGGCTATCCTGGATATTTTCTTTCATGCCTATAGCGCTATAGTGGTTAATTTTGTGATAGTTTCTTTATTCTTGCAAAACATTACGTTCCGCAGTATAGTCGTTGACTAACAAGCTACGTTTGGACCTGTTTGAGCCAATGTTTTGGTCAAGGTGATTGCTATTTTGGGTGTGATAAAAC
>JGI24159J19872_10011011_pt1 | contig 11862 bp, 8 predicted proteins | sample Ectturendosymbi4_FD_19872 | JGI IMG/M metagenome (IMG submission 19872) | reverse complement strand
TGTTGAGACTGATAAGCCCACGAGATCAACTGACTGGCTAGTGCATTTCAGGTCGAGAGGAAAACACAACGTATGATACGTCGATCACGTGACAGCATACTGTGCAGTGATTGGTCAATCTGATGAACACACCCACATCACGTGATTGCGTTATTTTCGAAATCAATTTTTATTACTATTTTCGTATGGGATCTTATTGTAAATATTTTTACAGGTTACTCTCCTCCTAAATGTAGCTTACAATAAATGTATAGAGTGCAATTTTACAGTACATCAAATAAATGCACATGGCAGTGTTCTAAGAGAGTTAATGTCTTTGTCCATTGTTTAATGTCCAACTTTGTTCGGCTCCTCGTGAACTCGTCAGTACTTCCAACTTGATTTCTTATGTTATTTTAGATAATCGAAGTCTTCTTTCGTTGTTGTTTCAGGGTCATAAGACGTTTCATGTTGAGGAGCCAGAACGAACTCAACATTCCTCTCCGCTCCATTTGATTGAAGGCGTCGGTGTCCTTTCCTAAAAGTTAATGCGAATGAAAGGAGTAAAAAATGTGAACATTCTTTATCGATAACTCTATGGTGTGGATGATCCCTTTTCTGCAGTGCGGTCTTCAAAATGGAATCAAAGATGTTGACGTTATCATTTGAACTCGCATTGATATATGAAATAAAAGATTTTGAACAAATCACAAACGTTTCCGTAAAAAACGTTTTTTTATGAAGGAGTTTCCTAGCTTATTTGATGTAGGATAGTATCTGACGAACGAAAGTTTTTATGCCATTAGTGTCTTGTATTCAAAATAAAGTTTTCTGAAAAATTCTCAAAATTCAAACTAGATGCAATGATATCGATAGTATTTTCTTTCGTAGGTGCCATCGAAATGTAGAGCAATAATTCTTAAATGAAGTGACAATTATTTTGATCTAAATGAACATCTGATATTATCAGAGAATCTCTTTAGTGACAGGCACATGACGCTTTCAATAAATTATAATAGTAGGGTCGTGTACTTGCATAACCTAAATCAAGTACCTATAGATATGAAAGGAAGTTAGAACAAGTTACTTCTGAAAAGTTGTAGAATAATCTTATAAGAACCTTCTTTTATAACTTGGGTATGCCATCAAAGCGTATTATCCTTTAGATTCAAGACAATTTCTCAACACGTAGTATTCACACAACAAGATAAGGTTCTTTTAACAAAAATTTTTTAACCGAAGGTGATGTTTAGTATTTGTCAGGTTTCTTCAACACTATCTAAGTGTTGTAAGACATTCCGTAGTTTATGAGTTACAATAATTGTTTTGTTGGCTATTTTCTGTTTACAGAGCTTATGAAAAGGAAATAGTTGCTTAATCGACCTTCACCCTCTAAGGTATTTTCAGTGTTAATGTTTATTTTGATAAAGGCAACTTTGCCAGATCTAAGAACATAGTGAGTTTAATTCTATCCTCACTTTGCACTTTGAAACTTCTAGTTTTAACCGGGTGAGGCAGTCTATGTTGCTAAAATGCAAACTTCGATAGTTATTGTCAGGCATGGTCTTTTGTCAACGTTTGCTCTAATAGTTTTTGAAATGCCTGATAGTTTCTAATATGACCATTATAAAACTGGATTTGTAACTTAATACATTTCCTCACATTTCAATTTATGGTCCAACTATCAATAAAGAGATTTCTTTCAAAATTTGTGGTTTTTCGTGTCAAGCATGATTTTATTCCCGTATCTCATGTGTGTAATGATTGGTTATTCAAGATATGGTCACTATTTAGGTCTTTACTTTTCAAATTTATTTTTAAGACATCTAACATAAGTGGTGACCATAGAAGGGCATCACGAAATCTATATGTCAAGGGTTCTTGATTTATATTTCGCAAAGAATTGATCGTCAACGAATGTTACCTGCTGACAATATTCATATTTTGGAGTCTTAGAAGAAGATTCGCATCATAGTTCTTTTAATAATCTCAACAGACTTCGCTGTTGGGCCGTCTGTCTTAATGTATTCGGTTAACCCTCCAATAGTTTAGTAAGTCTTGTTTTTATGTGGCCAATTTAACCACTGCTGGGCATCATGTCAAGATTACTGTCATTCTCAATTGCAATAACATTTTTACGAAGTTTTATTAAAGGGAATCCCTTTTATTATTTACTTACAAGGAAAACAAGGGAAACGATATAATTCATGTCCTGAGCCTTAGCTTAACAAGGCTGCGTAAACGTCATAGTTTATACTTATAGAATTTGTATTTCAAACAGGGTTTCTTCTTGTAATAAACTTATAACAGGATCGAAGCATGAGTTATTTTCTGTAAAGAACTGGCACTCAATAAATTAAGTTGTTCTATTTTTAAAACTTTTAAACTATGATATACAAAAACACATAATTCTAAGTACATTAATTGATGAGAACATCATTCCTGGAATGGGGCAATGGCATACAGATACCCCAGTATCTTTCCTTTGGGTATTATGATTTGCTTCAGGCTTGTTTTCTTGGAAAAATACAAAGTCAAACCATTATTTGTGTTAATGTGAAATACATGGAATATTCCGGCCCATTGTTGTGCAGGCAGGAAGAAAAATAAGATCCCCTTTTTATCCAAAATTGCTATTCCCGGTAGATGTCAAAATAAGTTAGTTTTGGGTTTTAGAGTAGGATCATAATTATCTGCTGATTGGATTTTGTGCAAGAGAGTTTCCACTTCAAAGTAATATGGACACCTTAATAGAAAACGTCCTTGGGACTTCTTCCAACTAATAGATAAAGGAACTTTGATTTTAAAGGAAAATTTACTATGTTTGGTGTAAACCGTTTCTATAGGATACGCTTTATTAATACTCTCCTGATCTGGAGATCCTTCTGCGGAGGAAGACGAGGTGCGAGCCTTCCATGAATGTCGACTTTGTCTGTCCTCAGTGGGTTCAGACGTCTCGTTTGCTTCCGTCGGAATATCTATTTTCACTTCTAATTCTCGTATTTCTTGTTCAAGTCTTCGTATACTTTTTCTTTTCGTAACACTGTTGTTGCAAATCTGCGTGGCCTTCAGTATTCATTTTTCTTATACAGCCCTATTTATCCTGTAACAAGAAGAGCATTGTTGTTTTGTCCTATAATATTTTTTCTTGGTTTCAATAGTTATTAATTAATTTTGCTCACGTCTTATTTTGATCACTTTTCGTGAAGTATAGTGTCGTTATTTGAAAGGATTTTTCAATAAAATTTCAACTGCTTATTCAGAACATACGTTATTTTATCGTTTTTCCTCAAAACGTCTGTTCTTTCTTTTTATAAAGCACTTTGATGGTTCTGAATTTGGCCGAGGGGTTTCTATTGATGGTCCCCTGATCTTTTAGCAAGAAGATCTCTAAGCGTCACCAAAGAAATCTCCCCTCCTGGTCCCATCGCAGTGGCGAGTTCGCCAATTCCGTCAGACCATTCGCAGATCAGAAGGTTTTTCTAGTATTTTAAGGGTCTAATTTTCGTTGAAACTTTAATTTCAGAGTATATTGAGCACTTTAACAATTGATAAAGTAAATGATTTTAGCTAAACCTTTCCTAATGGAATTCACGGTCACCATGGAGTGAATGTCTGTTCCATTTCCCTAACACAAAAACAATAAAAAAGACAGTAACATGGTGTTCAATGAGGGTGAAGATAATGTGGTCGGCAAAACATAGAAGTGTGAAGACAATGTGCACGGCGCCAGCATAGGATTGCGAGAGGTCCGAAAATCCTATAAGCTACCTTTACATTCGGCATCATAGGTATGATATCTACAGATATCATGAGAATCGGCAAATTATCGTAATTAATGAATTAAATTTGAGAACCGTAGTCCTTCACAGCCACGGGACATCAATGTCGTACATCGGGCTAAACAGTCTATCACTTCTTCTCGTTCAACCTCTCAACGCCACTTCCCTCCGATTCACCCTTTTATTATATGTGATTGCTAGGAAAGTGGGACATCTTTTCATCCCTACAAACGATCGTATTTAATAATGCACTATAGTGTCTATGAGTGAATATGAAAATCCTAAGTCTCCTCTTGGCTAGGAATCAGATCCTCACTCCTACCGTCCGATTCCGAGGAAGATAGGAATCGCAAGGGACAAACCCACTGTAAATTACAGCAGAGGGTAAGTTTTAACTCTTTCTCCTACTTGAGATCGAGTATCCCAGAAAGATACCCATTTCACATCATCGTACAATGGAAATTTCCAACGCCAGAGGAGCGTGAGCTTATTATTTATTAAAACATTTTATGCACCTTGCTCACCTTACATAGTACTCGTCCAAAACACAAATGATTCACTAAATGTTATGGGACAGACATCGCTTCGGGCATTACTATCATTGCTACAAAAATGGAAATGGCAGGAACTTACAGTTACTAAATATCTGTAATGAGAAAAGGTTTAATTTTATACAGGAAAGGTTCAGTTTTATAAAATGAGTCAATTTTCACACTAACACTGTGACTCTAGATCTTAAGACAATTAATCAAAAATAGATTTTAATGAACAAAGTGATGTAAACTATTTTCTTGAATTTGGAAAGATGCCTTTATTAAATTAAACCAGACATTACCCTAGATGGGAAGGGAAAGATTGCTGAAGCTAATATTCCCGTAGTCAAACAAAACAATTACTGTGGTTAACGAGCAAACAGAATTCTCACAGCACTTAGTGTTGAGGAAAAATTATTTTGAATATAACATTTGGATTGTGAAGGTAATCTTATGTTATTACGCGAATATGACGTGGTAGAAAATGGTGGCACACGTAAGGACAATATAATTTGAAGACATACCCCTAAGATTCTCTGATAATATCAGATGTTTATTTAAATCAGAATAATTGCCATCTTTGTGAAAACTACCTCTCTATCTTTCGATGATATCTACAAAAAAAACATATATAATACTTTTCAAATCCTTCCATTTTGTTTGAATTTTGAAAATTCCTTCTAAGACTTTGCTTTACATGCACGATACCCATGGTATGAAAACTCCTATTTTATCAGACATCTTGCATCCAATAAGCTACGAGACTCCATAAAAAACGATTTTTACGGAAACGTTCGTGATTAATTCGTCATCTTTTATTTTCATGAATCGATCCGAGTTCAATTACAAAGATAACATCTTTGATTCCATAAGAAGACAACCCTCTAGCAAACAAATATCCCAACTCGGGAATTTTCGATGAAGAAATTTCGAAGCGTAAACTTTTTATTCACTATATACAAAACATTCTTCTGGAAGGATACCGACGTTTTCAACCAAAAGGAGCGGAAAGGAATGTTGAGTTCCTTGAAACACCTTGTGACATTGAAATAATCATGGAGGAAGGCGCAGATCACTAATGGAAAATAACCAAGGAACGAAACTCCGAGGTTTATTGACCAATCCGCAAAAAGCCAAACGAAGATGAACCTTGAAAAACATTATTTGTTATAAAAATATACTTGCATATTTATTGTATAATGATGTTAGGAGAGAGTAACAAAAACTGCTAGAAAACCGTACTGAAAAACGCCGCCCAAAATATGATAAAAATCGTAATCAATATTACGATAATTTCGAATACCATAATTTCTAAAACAGTGACGCCACGAACATCCGATCATACCAAACGCACACGCTCAACGTGTGACAGTGAAAACCACGAAACCCAGTGCATGACCACACCCTGGAAACCGACCAATGAAAATGCGGCAACCAGGTGTTAAATATGGGTATATCCAGACAGTAGAATCGGTTGATTCGTGGGTATACCTGTTTCAACACCTTAACCAGTAGTGGGCTTACCAAACTGGATAGCTAGTTGGCGAACTGGTGGGGTCTGGTGAATTCGTGAACCAGAATACGCTTGTAGCTGACTACGATTCCAAAACGGCTAGACTGACGGAATTACCGAAGGAATAGCCAATTTCGTTAAGCTGCTTATGGTGTTACTGCTTAAAAGTTTGAGTTACTCTCTCTCTCTTTCCTGACGTTGTAATAGAACTGCGTATTAACCCAAGATAACTACAAGAAAACGTTGAGCATGTTGAAATATATTATAAGCCCCTGTTCTTAACCCCTGATATTTGCAGATACTTTAATTAACGATTATGGGTATAAACCCTTGTTGTGATAGATATTCGCAGTGCTTAAAGCTATATTAATAAAACCAGGAGTGAATACAATCTTGTTGTGATAAACTGAGCGTGTCAAGATAAAACCGGCGCGTCCAGGTTTCTTTATTGTTAACATGGGCGTGACATGGACATTCCTATGGTTCAGCGCTCTTGCGAAATTGTCCTGAATGTGTAGTGGTTCGCTTCTTTTAGGAAGGGATCCCGCAACACTTGTTTCACGTCAATCAACTACTAACCACATTCATCTTGTTACACGTCAATCAACTACTAACCCCTTTCGACTTGTTTCACGTCAATCAATTACTAGCCAGTTTCGTCTTGTATGACGTCAATCAACTACAAACCACTTTCGTCTTGTTTCACATCAATCAACGACTAACCACTGTCGTCTTGTTTCACGTCAATCAACTACTAGCCACTTTTGTCTTGTTTCACGTCAAGCAACTACTACACACTTTCGTCTTGTTTCACGTCAATCAACTACTAGCCACTTTCGTCTTATTTCACGTCAAATCAACTACTGTCTGAAAACGTGGGGGGACGCGTTCCCCGCCTAATTGCACCTATGTACTCGTGAGAGGTCAGGGCGTGTTTCTCAGTATTGCAGCATAACTACGAGCAAGAATTTAGATTCATCAGTTATTTTTTTTAAGGAAAATGTTAGGTACCTGATATGGACCCGATTTCTCTGATTCTAGGGACCCGATGATAATTTTCTCTGATCCTAGGGACCAGATTTCCAATTCTTGGAACCCGAATCGGGTCCCTAAAACACCTTGAAAAACTGGTTTCACTATTGTTCTAATTGAGAAACTACAATATCCTTTGAAATATCAAGGAACAGAGTTCTTCACGTACTTGTGCATGTGAAACCATTGCCGACGTAACCAGACGGACAGGCACACTGGTAACCTCCTGGTGTATTGGTGCATATCCCGACAGTCGCATCACAAATATCGCTCTTGTCTGAACACTCGTCAATGTCTGGGAAAAAATCGGGAAAAAATTAGAAGCTGGTAAAAAAAAACATATATCAACATCAACACTATTCCTTCCCAACGTTTCATTTCAAAATACATTCAGTATTTAAGTGGCACCCATAATTCCTTGTTTTTCAAGGAAAAAAACAAAACCATCAGGAGACCAACAACACCAAAAACGTGCTTAATGAAAAGGTGGTCACGGGACACAATAAGTGAAACTATCTTCTCGAAATTCGCAATTGAATAACGTTCTTCTTCTGTCATATACACACAGCTGATATTTGGTAGGTCTATGCGGTTAGGTCAAAAAGGAAGAATTGCGAAGATATACAATTGAGGTCTTCGTTGGTGGTGTTGGTGATGCTGCGGGGAAGGGTCATAACAGTACAGTGACAGGGGATGTGACTGGCGTATTGGATGTTGCCGCACACACAGTTTTTATAATCATCCAATCCCATTCTGCAGAGGTCTGCGTTAAGCCGGCCGTGTCCAGTGCGCAAGCGATTAAACTGGACCCATGCTCTGCGTGGCATGTGGCATCCTGGTGCAAAATTAGTGAAACTAGAGATATATGGCTTTAAAGAACTTGACACTGGAGCGGGGGAGTAGTCTTGGTTAGTGAAGTTTTCCAGGAACGGTCTTGACGAACGTCTCAAACAAAGTCTGTTAGCAGCATTCCGTACGTGCAGGGTTTCATGTGGCAGGTGATCAAGACTTTGTGATTTACGATGCAGCTCTTGGCATGCTGCCTTTCTTCGAGTAGAGGGAGAAGGATACCAGAAAAGAAAGAGAGAAAGTCTAAAGGGGCAGATCTTATATATGAAAAGGGTGGGAGTTTTACGTTCTCATCGTCCACCTTGAGCAGCATCCAAGTAGGCCAAACAACAGCAAACAACACAGGCTGAATTGAGGAATCACTTTCAATAGCTCGAAATTCGCAATTGAATCATTTTCAATCACTCGAAATTCGCAATTGAATCACTTTCAATCACTCGAAATTCGCAATTAAATCACTTTCAATCTTAATTTGGTTTCGTTTTTCTTGTAATTTGAATAATGCAAAAGCATCGGTATTGGCAATGAGAAATGAAAAACATCGGTATCAGCCCAAAAATTCTTATCTGTCGAGCTCTAGACAAGATGACTTTTCGTCTTGATTCACGTCAAATCAACTACTAGCCATTTTTGTTTTGTTTCACGTCAAATGACCACTTCCGTCTTGTTTCACGACAATCAACTACTCACCACTTTCGTCTTGTTTCATGTCAAATCCACTACTAGCCACTTTTGTCTTGTTTCACGTCAATCAACCACTAGCCACTTTCGTCTTGTTTCACGACAATCAACTACTTACCATTTTCGTCATGTTTCATGTCAAATCAACTACTAGCCACTTTTGTCTTGTTTCACGTCAATCAACTACTAGCCACTTTCATCTTGTTTCACGTCAAATCAACAACTAGCCATTTTTGTCTTGTTCCACGTCAATCAACTACTAGCCACTTTTGTCTTGTTTCACATCAATCATCTAATAACCACTTTCGCTTGTTTCACGTCAATGAACTACTAACCAGTTTCGTCTTGTTTCACGTCAATCAACTACTAGCCACTTTCATCTTTTTTCACGTCAAATGAACTACTTGCCACTTTCGTCTTTTTTCACGTTAATCAACTATTAGCCACTTCTGTCTTGTTTCACGTCAATCAACTACGAACCACTTTTGTCTTGTTTCACGTCTATCGAACTACTAAACACTTTCGTCTTGTTTCACGTCAATCAACTACTAGCCACTTTTGTCTTGTTTCACAGCAATCAACTACTAACCACTTTTGTCATGTTTCACGTCAATCAACTACTAACCACTTTCATCTTGTTTCACGTCAAATCAACTACTAGCCATTTTTGTTTTGTTTCACGTCAAATGACCACTTTCGTCTTGTTTCACATCAATCAACTACTAGCCACTTTCATCTTGTTTCACGTCAAATCAACTACTAAGCACTTTTGTCTTGTTTCACATCAATGAACTACAAACCACTTTCATCGTTTCACGTCAAATCAACTACTATGTTTCACGTCAAATGAGCACTTCGTCTTGTTTCACGTCAATCAAATACTAGCCACTTTCGTCTTGTTTCACGTCAAATCAACTCCTGGCCATTTTCGCACCAGTTGCTGGTTAGAAACAATTATTTTCTACATCAAACGCTCAGGATTGCATTAAACTAAATGAAAAGTTTGAAAGTACGAGCTTCTGAAGCAAACGAGGTTGGAGACTTTCAAATTGACGAAGCATATTGTGACGATAAGCATCACTGTGCATTGTGACGAAACGTACCTTTGTGTAGTGTGAAGAATCATATTACTGTTCATTGTGACGAAGCATATCACTGTGCATCAGGTTTTTTTCGGTTGTAGACCGAAACGTTTTCGAAATGACCGCAAAAAAAATAGTAATGTCGGTCAGAATGTTCGAAAATATAGGCAAAAAACACGGTTGTGGTGAGTTTTAATACAGCTGCGAGTTGATGACCGAAATGTTTTAATGACCAAAATGTCACAGCAAAAACGATCGAAATGTTTCAGCGAAAAAAAAACAACTGTGCATTGTGAAGAAACATATCACTGTGCATCATGACGAAACATATCACTACGCATTGAGACGAAACATATCACTGTGCATTGTGACGAAACATGTCACTATGCATTGTGACGAAACATATAACTGTCCATTGTGGCGAAGCATTAACATTCCAGAAGTGAGGCAGTGAGCAGGTTAGTCCACAAGTTAATCATAGTTCATACAAAAGGCAACAGATAAACTCAAAAAATGTTGAACGAATTATTCAGCATCTTTTCGCAGCACCACAACATCAAAGTTTGAACACAGCAAAAACGTAATCGCTCAAATGGCATGGCAGAACTCTAAAGTTTGCTATCGGAAAAAATGATATTATATCTCTTCTTCAAGTTCCATACTGGGGTTGCTGGAATTGGTGTTTAAACATACAGTCAGACCTCCTTTATCCGGACTACTTGTTTCGTCAAATTATGTCAGTTCAGCGAGGTATCCGGATAATAGAAATCGAAAGGATGAAGAGCGAAGTTCGTTCCAGAGCAAATGCCAACAAGGTAAACAAAGGTGACGATAAGCGGTACAACAGAACTTGCCTAAGCGGACGCTCAAACGGGAACAGAAGAAAACTGCAGACTTAAACGAACTGTCAATTTAAGCAAATATGTAGACTGCATGTGGAACATGACAGAATGAAACACTCATACTTTTATTTGTTGATGAGGGATCCGATCGATGTATCTAAGTTAGTATGCATTCAGATTGAGATTAAACGCGAAAAAGAACTGTACAAGAGACCTAACTGCTTCCTGCAAATTCTGCAATTGTTACATTCAGTGTGCGTAGAAAATTGACTTTAAAACTTCCACTGTGATTTAACAAACAACGAAATGACAGTTGGCGTAATCCGGTTTAGCTTTTTTTTCTATTGATTTGACATATGCGTTCTTAAATTTCGGTGTCAGCGTCGTACAGCGGGGTTTCCGGATTGAAGGGGTGAAATGCATTGGCAGAAATCCGTTCCTAGCATTTTGTGTCGGATAGCAGGGTTTCCGGATTGAAGGGGTGAAATGTATTGGTAGAAATCCAATCCTAGAAGTTTTGTGAGGGATAGCAGGGATTCCGTTTTTCGGAGTTCGGACAAATGAAGTCTGGTTGTGCTTTGGAAAGACCTAAGCGTTTAAGTCAACTCCCTTTGTAGCACTCCACGCCTTGCTTTCAAGTTCAACTAAGACTCCACTCGTGCATGGGTGCAATTTTGTTGTTAAATGTGGGGGCGGGCAGGTTGAAGTGAAATCGAAATAGTCCGAAATCAAAGTACGAATATATCGTACCCCGGCTCTCAAGGTGTTAAAAATTTTTTGCATTGAAAAACATTTTTAATGAATGTTTAACCATACATTTCTGAAGCATCCTTAATCCCCTTAAGAAAAAATTTGTAAAACATTAAAAACATATAGAAAAATATGAGAAAAAATAGAAAAAAGGTCAATTCTTATCATTATCAATAATTCTTAAAATTTTTTAATTTGAACAAAAAATTAATAATTTACATTTATTATTTTCATGGTCAAAAAATGACTATTTCCATTGTGAAATCTAAAATGCAATCTGATTTATACTTAGCAACTACTGATTATAACCCTTTTGTCTGGTTGATTTTCTTCATAATTCCATTCAATTTAAAATCCAGAGTTGCATGATCCATAGATCTCATCTGATTTGATACAAACATAAATCATATTTTACATACACATACACAGTTGTTTTTGCTTCAAATTCACCCATATGGTATTGTCTGATTCACTTAAGATGGCATTATTTTTATTTTGTCAAATTATCAGTTATGTAGTCTACACCAGTGGTTCTTAACCGGGGGTACACGTACCACTTAGGGGTACGAAGCACTAAAACAAAGGGTACGAAGCACCAAATTGTTTCTGGGATACACGCCCCGAAAATAAAAAAATGTGTTTTCAATTGTTGTGAGTGCAGTAAACTTTATCAGAGGCCAAGCCTTGAATCACCGTCTGTTCGAAGTTTTTTTGTAATGAAGTTGGGGATCAACACAATGTTCTTTTTCACACAGAAATGAGGTGGCTATCCCGTGTTCGAGTGCTTACTCGTGTTTGAGCTGTACAAAGAAATCGAGC
>JGI24159J19872_10011008_pt1 | contig 11863 bp, 5 predicted proteins | sample Ectturendosymbi4_FD_19872 | JGI IMG/M metagenome (IMG submission 19872) | reverse complement strand
CTGCAAAACCTTGCTAGCAAGAACAAAACAAATGCAAAATACAATAAAAAGTTTTTTTTCTTAAAATCCGAGCAACCGGAAGGTTTTTTTTGTTTAACTCGATGCTTTTGTGGAATGGCTTGACACGAAGCATGACCACCACGAGCATAGCAGGAAATAACCATCTAGTTATTGTTTGCACATTCGTAATGACTTACTTCAACAATTAATTTGTAACGGTCTTTAGTTTTTCGATGCGATTCCCATCTGAGCGCCATATTTACCAGAACGTAACCGGTTAGTGAGACTGTGAGTATTAAGACAAGTCATGCTTGCGTTGTTAGGNCTTGAACATTGTTTCTTCAACCGAATTTTGAACCGGTTCAAAGGTGATTGGTCGCCCGGTAAATATTTGCTTATTTTACACAAACAATTTACACTCCGAACAGGAATGGAAGCCGCAATCGATTTCCTAAAGAAAAACTGCAAAACATTTTTGCTACCGGCTCGACATCCTGTCTGCAAGTGCAGTGTCAGAGCTTTGTGGAAATCGGAAAAGGATTTGCAACTTCTCCATCTGGTGCAATAAACATTGGCTGTCTCAGAGATGAAACCCCATCAGGGCAGGTTGAATCGTTCGCGGCTTGTGGCGGTTAAGTATGCTACGTGACGTTTTTTTTGTTTTTTTTTCAGTAAGGTCTGCATAAGAAGAATGCAGGCTTTGCTTAGTGTCACAACAGCCATGGAATCATTTACAAATATTTTTAAGCCTAACTTCGCCAACAGTCACTACAAGTTGAGCTGCGTATGCCACAAAAAATTGCTACGGAGCCAACTTCCGCGTAATAACTTGCGTGAGATAGGAAAGTCCTGTGGGTGAGAACTGATCAAAAAAGACGAGCAGTTGTGCGCGCCACATGGCTAAATGCTGCTGTTTTCAGAACAGCTTGAAGTGTAGCTTCCAACGAACAGCTTTTGTTCCAGCTGTTTCAAGAGCACGTCGCCGACATGTGCGCTAGCATTACCTTCAAACGCGCGAATTTTGGCATGTGTGGGGTGTAGACCACAAGCAGCAGGCATATGTCCCCACTCCAAAACATGAACATCCGATTTGGTACGGAAAGCGTGGACTAGTGTTGCGTATTTCGAACCGCTGAATTTGAACATGATGAGAAGTAACACGCAATCCTTTTGTGTGACGTTCTACGAGTAGAACGCGCAGCGGACACCAAAGTACTGGAAGCAGAGGATCAAGCACGGGATGCTTTTAATGAAAATAACATGTCATCCGACGTGCACATCGCAACTACAGCATGACGCATACGATACCAACAAGCTTAAAACCAACATGAGCTAAGGCGAAATTTAGTAGCATTTTAGGCTTAAAGTTAGCAAGACCCCAGAAAAGCAAGTCTTCATCTACTACACTTACCTGCAGATGCCATGTGTTCACTAGTTCTGATTGGCTGAAAACCAACAAACGGTATTTGCATTGAGCAAAGAAGTCCAAGGATAAAAAACGTTGTGTAAGCTGAAAAAATGCAGATAATATTCACTGAGTCCGCAAGGAAAACGTCCGTCCAGTAACATCTACAACTAAGTTTGCATACCAAGTTGCAGTGTACGTAAATACATACGGATTGTCATATTCGGGTTTCTTTCCTGGTGATCCCTTAGTATGGTCGGCTTGACAGAAAAAAACATTTAACCCTAAAGGGCCAAGAAAGTTCAGCAACAAAAAATTAAGTTAGATAGAATGACATGTAATAAGGAACTAAAGTTTTGCCAGCTGAGCTGCAAGCGTTTTGAACTGACGTAAAATTTTATTTTAGGTGTCAAGCTCATGATAATTACAAAAAACCCTTTTGATAATGAGTTGACCAGGCTTTTCCGAAATGCAACCTACATAGACAAGTTTAAACGTTTTTGTCACACCAAGCTGAAGTCTGTCGAATTGCCACTTCCACCCAATCGCTACTTGAATTAAACCAAATTGAACGCAACATCGCATTGTTCATTCACGAAAAATCAATGGATCCACTGGAATCTCATTCGAAATCGTACTTACCTACATAAACTCGTCTGGAAAATCTCTGCATAAGCAACAAAACAAAAACGTGTAATGGAACCAAATTTATGATGAAAACATAACCTCCCCACGCGGAAACCTGCAAGCAAAAAACATTGTTGCTGACAATGCCTGCTTTAAATGTAGCTAATTTCGTCACTCCGAAATAAAGCAATAGACATAATGGGAACTTACCATGTAGAAGTAAGAAAGTGCTGCACAAGCAGCCCAAAACACAGAACCTCTTTTCAGAGCACGAATCCAAAGAAAATATGTGAATTGCAAAGCAAAAATAGCAACACCTTCGTTGTCATAACTGCCAGCAACAGAACGAGATATATAACCGGGAACTGCAAAATATGCAAGGGCCTGTTAGGTCCACAATACAACTAATTAATTTGCCTAAACAGAAAATACACCAGAGAAATAATTTTGGGAAGACAGTTCATATTATGCAAGCAACCTTTCTGGGATTTGACAGAACTGTAAGTTAACAATGCGTTTCGGCTTATTAAGCTGAAGATCAACAAATCAATAAAATGCGAGAGGGATTAATTATTTCAAAATACCACAATTGTCTACCATTGCTTTAACCACAAAAAACACCTGTCATGGCTGGTTAACTACAAAAAACTTACAAGCAGTGTAACTTTAAGGAGTATAGCACTAATGGTTACTTCCAGAAGTCATCATGGCCCTGTGTGTCCTATCACTTGTTCAGAAGTATGTGTCAGTGCAAACAAAATAAATAAAGTTGTTTGTTGTGGGTATTTTACAAAGCCAGCGGATGTGTGTGGACTGTCACAAATACTCTACAGCAGTGGTTCCCAGCTTGTATGAAATCTCGACGCATCGATCCTATGCATAAATTCAAACGACCCACTCCATAAAAATAGTCGCCAATTGCTAGTTAACTTAGCGCACCTGTCTAACCGAATATTGCGTGTAAATTAGTTACCTAAATTGCTGAAGTAAATCTAGTTATTCTTACGCCATTGCACACACTGCTTTTAACCTCTTGCAGACTCATTTACACACACATTGACGGGTTTGAGCAGGTTTTTCCTATTCCTAAGATCTTGGTAGTGAAGGTGGATGTAAGCTTGTGACACCCTTGATATCTCAAAATGACACACCAGGGTGTCGCAGCGCCACAGTTGGGAACCTCTGTCCTATATTATCGTATCAACTAGCATCCATATTGTTTGTAGTGCACACCATTTTCTTTCCACATTTATGTCTTTCTTCCCATTGTCACATTCTTTTCAACGCATATAGAGACCACGTTTTGTCTTCCACCACGTATGACTGCTCCCTCACAATATATTGCTATGCCAATAGTTTCAGGTTTTAAAGTAAAAGGTGAATTTCAAGACATGCAATAGTGCTTTACAGCTCCACTGTAATGCCTGCTGAAATAGGCTACATGCACAGATCTGCACTGCAGGCACAGCAAATAGCTGCACACCAGCCCAGTTTAAAAGGATGTCAATGTTTGCCAAAGGCCCGCACTAACAGACTTAGAGGACTAAGTCAAGTTTAGTAACTTCACACTGAAATTATGTCAATTTAGCTGTTTTTGTCTACCCAGTTAGTGTAAAGCTTTAGGAATGGCTAAAGAGATGGGCACATGGCCTATAAATTATAAAAAGCATAGCTGATATTCTTCATTTGATATCACTTTCTGGCTCTGGTGTACACCTTTCACTAAAATTCAGAAACACTGCTTTAGGCTTGCCTGCAGCTCTACATTAACAAGCCAGGACATGGTTTATCTCACAAATCAGAACTCAGTGCATCAATCAGGGCCCATAACATGAAGTATTACAGTTGTGTAGCACATTACTGACTGATCTACCTCAAATGCAACCATTTCAGTCAGATACCAAGATTTTATAAAACATTTACCAGCTAAGAACTGAAGTCATATTTGGTCAAATAAACCAAGGTGAATTTTCTTTCTCACTGTCTTGAGTTTCTAAGAACAATTTTGCATATATTCAAGTCATATATATTTCAAGAATGTTACAAACAAAATCATCACATTAAAACTATGTTCAGTGTAAAGTTATAAAAATTATCTTCACCCAACTAAAAGCTCACCATACACTCAATCACACTGCACATATTTTTGCGGGCCTCTCACCAATAGCAATGAAACAAGCTGCGAATAGCCCAGCACCAGCACTCCAAATCTCCTTCGTCAACAAGAATGTGGCAATGGAGGTGAAGCCGCTGAAGACAGGGGCAAGAAATACACATACATCACGAATGTGAACTGTAATGTGTAGAGTGTTTAAAATCCAATGCAGCAAACCAGCAGTCACCATTAAACCAGGATAAATCTGAAAACATAATGCAAAAGCAACATTTGTGAAACTGATATGACAATACCTTCAGGAACACACTTGCCTGCATTTTCATTCTGTTTAAAGATATTTCTAAGTACAGACTGACATTCCATAAAGTGTCAAATCATTCATCCATATGACCTCCAATGGCAAATGAGGAATGGATAGTATTCATACAAAAGTGATGGCAAATCTTTAGGTCACTCTATTTGACACTTGGGTGTGTGCACTTTAACATAGTAATAAAATATGCTTCATCAGCATTGATTTAAAACCAATTTTGCTGATAGCTTCAAATGTTTAAATGAAAATCAGATCAAATAATTATATTGTGACTAAAATTAGTCAATCCAACTCAACTATAATTATCACAACTCATTTGAAACATTAGTGTTCAGTTTCATTTATCCTCACTTTCTGTGCTCCTTTCGGAGTGTCAAAAATGGTCTGAAGCACCCATTTCTGCTTGGTTGCACCGTGGGCACGCAGCTGCTTTCATAGTAAATGCTGCATTGGTGGCAAGTTAATGACAGAACCATGCATGCACTGTTCCCTTGCACCCATCCGTTAATGCTGAGCACGAGGCTGGACAGCGCAAGCACCATTTTTCAAGTCTTCAATAAGGCCCGACCAGGAATCAAACCCAGTCTACCAGCTTTGGTTCCGTGCGCGCAACCAACTAAGCCAGTAGCCATGAAACATTACTGTGTATCACAGTGTAAAACAACTTATACACATCACTGCAAGTAATTTAACACACGTTTCAAAATCCACGTGTTTCTAGACAACTTATTCTGATTTGTATGAAGATACATAATAAGGAGAAACCCATTAACATTTTCGCGTCCAGGTTAATTAAAGCGGTTCACGCGAAAACAGCAGGATTGCACATGGTTTTGCGCGGGAATTTCTCTGGTCCGATAAGCGCTACAGACCTGGTCAAAAGCTCAATAGACTCGTCAAGTCTTGTAGTTTGCACTCAAAAAAAAATTTTTGGTTGGGGGTGCGGATTTTTTTTGAGTGACGTCATAAGTGGAAGACTTTTAGGCCACCTCGGCCCACTTCGCCTGGCCCTGGGCCCAAACCATTAGATGGTAGTATTTCGCTGAAGTTTTTATTGGAAACTAGGCTACAATCCAGGTCTTTTGATACTTTGGATGACCTGCTGGCGTTTCGGGTTCAAAAGTGAAGTAGTTTGGCATACTCCCAATATTTCTCAAAAACTTGCTAAGAGTGAAAAGTTGGCCTGTAGTGCTAAGACCAGGAAAAAAACACACTGGGTGCCTTATACCTGAGGTTCAACTATTTCGCAGCATCTTTTCTTCAAGGCACTTGGCCGATACAATTTTTGAGGGAAATGCTCTAGTAGTTGGTGTACTTCCTCTTGTCTCCTTGTGTATGGGAATGATTGCCCAAGTCTGCCAATGTTTTGATGCCCTTCCAGTACGCCATGCCACTAGGCAGTTGACAACCACAAGTTAACCATAGACCTCTATTCAAAGCTTTTAGCATTTCAGGTGGGATTTCATCACAGCCTACAGTAATGGTATTTATTTTCCTATAAATGCACCTACTGTGTGTCTGATGGCATGATGTTGACTGGTTTCAAATGACCTTTCAAATACTCTCTCCATTTGCCAAGGATTTCACCCGAATTACTGAGCAAAACATTGTATGCTTTTACTATCAAATTATATTTTGGCTTGACTACAGGTAAGCTGATAACTTACAGTTCCTCCAACAATTCTGCCAAGAGGATACCAAGCTCTTTCATCAAACCAGTTAAGAAAGTCATAAAATCCAAATGTAGTCAAACGATGGGTGGCTCGGTAGTTGAACCTGTAATTACATAACAGTAAAACATTTAAGAATCTGACAAAACAAATCCATTTCAGACTGTTTCATGCATTAGTTATTTAGTTCTTATACTTATTTCTCAAGTTGTGTTGCATATACAGTACAACACAGAAAAACTAACACGTTAATCCAAATTCCAAACCAAAAGAAACAAGTTACTAAGTTTATTTTTCATCAGGATACACAAAACAGTTAAATACAACTTGGCTTTAATTGGAAGTCAACATACCAGGGATCAAACTCATGGATGATACTTTCAAATCGAATCACAGCAAACAAACGAGAGGAAAATCCAATGAGGCAGCACAAAGCAAGGACCACAACAGTAATCAAAGATGTTAAAGCACTAGGACTCCGCAAATTCTCCAGTCCTGAAGCTGCCATGATATGCTTGCTGCACGAACAAACTATCCAGATATTGGTTCAAACAACATGTATATTTATACCTAGCCTATTTTGTAACAAGAAAAAATTCAAAGGAGTAACCAAAAGGCAATGTAACAAAAGTAAAAGAACATACCAAACTTTATTGAAGTTAATCTGGAATTTTTTTACAATCAGTGCACTTACCATGAGAAAATCAGCGAAAAAACAACCATCACAGGCTTAGACAATTCAGAGAATAGTCATTAGCAGAAACGTAACTCAAGGTAGTGGTAATATAAATAAATGCTGGAAAGGCAGTTGCTGGATGTTAAAGCCTGAGGACCTTTTGTGTTTTCTTATGACTGGAATCAAGAAAATGTGTGTTTGGAAAACTACACTTGTGTCCAAGTATTTAGACACAGTCCAGTCCCAATCAACCAAATGTTTTGCACTCCTGGCATCCTTTGCTTGTTGCAGTCTTGGCAATTCCAGCTAACAGCTCTGCCTGGGCAAACCACACAGAGAGCGCAAAACACACAGTCAATTACCTTTCTCGTGTGCTCTTTCTAACAGGCACACATTTGCATTAACACAAATGCCAATATGTGTTCAAAAGCCCTTTGTTTGAAGAAATAGTTTCTAGCAAGAAATTCACCTTTGCCTTTTCAAAAATAGCTGAAAGCTTCTGATTTCTTATCTTTTGTCAGGCATAATTTAAGCACTGATGAATTACAAAGTAAAGCACAATCTAACCTGCAAAGCTTAGGAGAAAATAAGACTGGTTACTGTGCTCAAAACATAAAATTTGTTTCCACAGATATAAACTTCAAAAGTCCACATTTGTTTACATTGCATTTTTACCCTCCTGAAAATGCACTGCCATGCACAGCAATGCTAGTTTGCTAATAATCAGTCATCACTTTCATGTTATGCTGCTATTAGCAAACGTAATGGTTCCTAGTGAACTTTGCCAGTAATCCAGTAAATTTTGCTAGTTATGGTTTCTAATAAAAATTTCTACTTCACATCGGCATGCCGTGCATTTCACACTTAGGTCTGCAGTGGTATCATGTCTGAATCATACTCACTGCTGACAGCATGATTACACAGCTACAAAACCTACGGATGCAATATACCAACTGATTATAGCTTAGTTCTTTTCAGATCACTACACTACAGACCTGGTTTGATCATTCTGACTAGAAAGTAAAATGTTGTGGTAGTTAACGTTTTCTTACTTCTACAAGTAACACCATGGCTGTCCAGCTACGACGCCACAGCCTCAGCGATGATCAAACAAAGGAAACATCAAAGACCCGCAGGTCCATTGTGGCAGTCTGGTGTCATAACTCATAACAATCGCATTTAATGTGCTATGAAGAGCACTGCTTTAGGAATATTAAGTCTGATTTTCAGTCAATTTGGCAAAACCTTGGGCCCGGAGCTACCTCTCAAATGGCCATAGCTCCAGCTCTAGTCCTAAATTGAAACTGAGCTCCGGCGCCTGATTTTTAACGTCTTCACTGCTGTAACAGTTCGGATAAACCTTGCTTTCTAGCGTCACTTAGCAACTCTATAACTTGCTAGGTGATTGTGCAAGAGAGCTATTCAAACCCTCAAAAGATACGGTGTGTCTTCCAGTTTACAATGGAAAAAAAATTTAGGTTTTGGGTTTCAGGTTTTTTGTGAGTAAATCATAAGTGGGGTAGATTTTAGGCCATTTTGGCTCAGGTTACCAGGCCATGGGCCCAAACCGCTAGATTGAATTTTTTAACTTTGTTTTTTATTGGAAATTAAGCTAGAATCCTAGTCTTCTAAGTCTTTGAATGGCTTTTTAACGTTTTTAGTTCCAAGAGTTATGGCTTAAAAACAATAAAATAATTAACCCCCTAGTGAAATAATTATCATTGTTTTTACCAGAAATGCTTTCAAAGCAATTCAAGCTAAGTGATGGTAGAAATGTGATTCACACAAACTGCTCCAGCTCCAAAAGTATTATTAAAATGTTTGCAGCGCATATTGACTTTCTTCACACACTGCCTGAGTCAAATGTTTTAATTTACATATAACTTTTTTGCTAAGCACCGCGGTTACAGCTGGGTTGACGAGCGCAACATGTCACATTACTCAGCTTTTGGAAGTCGAACCGTTTGATTCAAAATGCACAACCTCCATCATGATAGGTTACTGAAGGTCAAGCCATTCTACTCAAAGTGTACTCCCTCCATGAATCAAATAGCAGGTATGGAGTCTTGACACCCATATTTGCAAGTCTCACTCTCAAAGGTTTCAGGTCTTGTCTCGGTCTCAAAGGTTACAGGTCTCTGTCACAAGCATATTGCTTTGAGATTGTGAATACTACAATGACATGGCTTAGGAAAACTTTTGTAATGCAATATGTTTTTTGTCCGCTGTATCTGCAGGTAAGAAAAAACTAAACCACACAGGAAAAATGCCAGAAATTCGAATAATTTTCAACTTAGAAGTGATGATGAAATTTTTTGAAAATTTTTAGAAATACGTTAGTATAATCCACAAATTTTCAAGTCTCGGGATTTACGATGAAGTCTCGGTCATGGAGTTTTCACCAGGTCTTAGTCTCGAAGTTTAGGTCTCGACTACATCTATGCACAATAGCCACAAGCACTGTCACTGTATTGTTGCATGCGTTCATGCCAAGTAGCTTATTTGTCAGTTGGGTGGAAGACATGTTGGTTTTAATAAGATCAAAATTCAATGGCAATTTATTAGAAATGTGATCGGAAGGGGCTGGGTAAGCTCAGGTTCTTTAGTTCACTGCAGGACTGTTTGCTAAAAATAACTTGAAGCATTGCTTGTCAGGTGTTTGTTCTGGCATTATTATTTAACTAGTGTTTAACCTTGTGCCTGTGATATTCACCAGGGTCCACAGCTGAAAGGATGGGCAATGTTCTAGAACAAATTCATGAAGTACACGGTGGGTCTAAAGCTTCTACAAACAAGATCTAAAAGTCATGAGCGATGAACTGATCGTATGCTGGAATGGATCAAACATCAGCAAATATGACAGCATCGTCATGCAGGCACTGAACCTTCACTTTAAAAGTGGACCTTGGTACTTCACCTCTACCAATGTGCAATCACAAATGCACAAAAGTTTCTATAGTAGTGGACAGGATAAACCATATGAAACCTGCTTTTCATGTCACAGATGCAAGTTTTGGTAACAACTGATGGTAAGCTTTTTATGTGTCATCTGTCCAAGCTTTTTACTTTGGCATAAAATTTTTAGATGCCATGCAAAGTAACTGAATGTTTCAGAACACTGGTTTTTGCATTCATGAACTATCTGTCACGTCACTAGCATAAAGTTGACTTTACATGGGTAGGATGTAAGCTCAGTTTATAGCAAAGCAGTATAGTGACAAGCATTGATGTATGCATTTGTTGTGCTTTAAAATGTAACGTTAGCACTTTGACACCAAACTTTAGCTAACATTCGGTATTGTGCTGATAAATCCACTCTTTTATTTGCAAAGATTGCAGCACCATGATGCATAGTTCGAGAACCCATAATCAACTGACATTAGCCTTTACTCGCTACTGCTAACACAACATGTACTGTATTTCATTATATTTCTGTAGCCTGCTATTGCATTCTGTGTGGCAGAGGAATTGGTTGTCTTGATCACTCTTTGTCCTTTGTCTATGTTCAACCATAATCAGTGGCACAACTAGCCTGGAAAAAAGGGGTCTGTCGCGGAAGTTCCTCAATTTCCGAGTCGGTGACGGACAGCAAGGTTTCCAGATTAAAGGGGTGAAATGCATTGGGAGAAATCTGTTCTTAGCAATTTGTTTTGGATAGCAGGGATTCCGGTTGATCGGAGTTCGGACAAATGAGGTCTGACTGTATTTACAATAGATAATGGTAGTTATCTGATTGTCAAAACACATAAGAAAAAAATTTCCAAGTTATTGCTTTCGGGCACAGCTCATTTATTACATAACAATCACTTTTTGTTCTTACGAATATGGTGCTGAAAAGATATTTAGCTTGTCGAACATTCAGCAAATGTCAGCCATACAGCAACGACAGCTGTTTATCCACACGCACATATACTTATGAAATTGAAGCTGACAACCAGCTGCACAACTGCATCTGTGGAGCGCGCTGTCTATCAAAGATGGCGGTGTTATAAATATACTTGCAATATCACTGAGAAGAACGATTGAATTGCAGTTGCTGTGATTACATTGCATCGTAATGTAAAAGTGAATTGCTCGAAATCAATATAGGACTTCTTGCACAGCAAACAACATCGTCTACTGCTTAATTCTAAATAGGCTATTTTTAAAATACGACCCACGACTGATATTTTTTCAGATAATGCGGCAACAATGTTTGAGGCTAGCTGTTGCGCCTTTCAATATTGAGAAGTTGCTCATAAAAATATAGTTTCAGTGGAAATGAACTCAATGTTACTTGGTGTGACGCTGTGGAAAGCTTAAACCTACTTAATTTTATCATAACCTAATAGGTGTAAACAGCAGACAAATAAAGCCCGAAACTACAAAATGAAATGATCGTGATTGGAGACTGTCCTCTCGCCATGAAGCAAAATATTACAAAACAGCTCCTGCGTGTGCATGCCAGTGTATGAGGTTCCGACAGCATTAGAGTCGGCACTGCCAGAGGAGGAAATTCAGAAACACGTGCGTTTGATGCAATATCAATTTCGGGTGTTCAAAAACATGGATTCTTTCATGTCACTGCGCAGGCGCTATTTAGACAAGGCAGTAAAAAAAACCCGCACCCCCCAAGCAAAAAATTTTTTTTCGAGTGCAATCTATTAGACTAGCCGATCCGTTTGAGCCGTTGAACAGCTCTCTAGCGCAATCGGCGGAGGAGCTAAAGCATTGGTAAGCCAACCAAAAACTGCTGTTTTTTTGCGAAAATCAAAGTGTTAACACTTTGGCGTCCAGCCGCTTTCAGGGATTTTCAGAAAAATACGCCTAAACACACGTGGCTTTGTGTGGGAATATCTCCGCTCCTGTACGAGTTACAGACCTGGTCGAAGCGTCAAAAGACGCAGCAAGTCTTCTAGTCTGCACTTGAAAAAAAATTTTTTGCTTGGGGGGTGCGGGTTTTTTGTGAGTGACGTCATAAGTGGAGGACTTTTAGGCCCACTTTGCCTGGCCCTGGGCGCCAACCGTTAGGTGGTAGTATTTCGCTGAAGTTTTTACTGGAAACTAGGCTACAATC
>JGI24159J19872_10011005_pt1 | contig 11864 bp, 6 predicted proteins | sample Ectturendosymbi4_FD_19872 | JGI IMG/M metagenome (IMG submission 19872) | reverse complement strand
CAACGCTACAATACAGCAGTTCATAAGTGCAAAAATATCAGGATGCGCGTTAAAACAGGGGAGTAAAACACACTCATCACTGCGTCAGAGCAATTTACCGCTGCAAAATCAGGCTGCCCTGATGTCTTGTCGAATACGAGCAGTTGAGCACAGAAAGTACACAAGAATTGAGAATGCGCATAAAGTACGCACGAAAACTTTCAATTTTTTATTATGTATATAAGTCCAACAAACTTTTTGTTTTCATTTCTCCCTGCTGAGACATAATCAAATTCCTAAATGCTTCCATGTTAAAAAAAGGTCTTTTTGAGCTCGTGCAACAGTTCTATCATGCTACAGAAGTTGCTAGTGCAGCCATTGCGGTCAGCACTTGCGCTGATCAGCCATAGCAGACAAAATAAAGACAATTGTTTCGGATAAAGTGAACTATCGCGGAGCACAATCTTAAGCATGCGTAGTGGATGGAGGGTATGCAAAAAGTGGTAAGGTGGTTGCTGGACTCAAACGATAGCCCGAATTCCCACCAAAACATAATTATTACTTTTTGGCCAACTTACAATGTTCCTTGGAATTTGCATGCACATTTATTCCGTCGTACTTGCATTAAGTCGACAAATTAACAAGCAAAAAGTATGCGAAAACAATGAATCTCCTTTGCGCAGGTAATAAAGTTTTGTAAAATATCAAGCTCAAGGGGGGGGGGTTTTAACCCCAAAACCCTTGATTGATGCCATTTCACATAACCATCTTTAGTACCACCGTTTATCGGTATTAATTGTCACAATAAGTTTAGTTTCCATTTTTAGGAATACATTTTGCTGTTTCAGCTATTGCCAGAATGCAAAACTTTACCCAGAGATATACAAAGGGCTCACCATTGAATCAACACGTTCGACTTGAAAATATGTTTATGGTACGTATTTGCTCGGTGGTGGAACGTGGTTTGGTTGAAAGGTTTACCCGTATTTAGTGATGATCTGATCTGGCGACACCAAGTAAAAACGTCAAGTGAGGTCAAGGTGTCTGAAAGTGAATAATTGCTTCTTGCATCAAAACATAGATGTTGTTCTTGACAAATCAAAGAATTGTGTCTGGGAAAAGTGCTGTATGATTGATCTTTGAGTTGATATGGCCAGGAAATGTTGCTTCTCTAACTTGTTTTTCATCACTACCGTAAATATTATATCAAAGACGTAATCTTGGAATTTTTACCATTCTGTTTAGTGCGATATACTAAACGTTCATAATGGTGTTGAGGGACCTTGTTTCAATCAATATCGTACAAACTGGCAACAAGCACCATCTATGTCGAGTACTATGGAGAAACCGTTCCATGACCGTGGCAAAGTTTCTGCTGTTGTGAACTGATCTGGACAGAGGCAATGTAATCTCCAACATATTTGGATTCAGACTTAGCTTGTGTATTGTTCGTGGAATTGCAACAGGAGTTGTGCACAAACTCCTGATATTTGCTCACAGCATATGGATATCATGAGGCCTGGTACCCGAATTACGCGGGGGAAAATGAAAATCAACGGTTGACATTCCAGCAAGAATTGTATCGATTTGGTTAGATTATTTTATTGTTGTTTCCAATGATTTTCTACGAAGTTCGTGAAAGTGTACCTATAAAATGTCGTATTTGTTAAAATGTTTGGTCGTCAAACAAAGCACTTACCAATAACGCGTTGTTAAAACGGCATATTATATAATTTTGGAACATGGTGCGAAAATTTGTCTTCTAAATATGAAGTAATATAGGGAAGTTTAATACAATCGCGGTAGGCAGTCAATGATGAAGCGTACTTCTTCGTAGGAAAATATAAACAAGTTGAACAGCACTTTTGTATCTGACACTCTTTATACAAAAGGGTACAGTTGAAAAATATAGTTTTACAAAAAGAAAATTTGATTATAACCACAATCAATGGTATACCATCAGGGTGCCCAAAGCTAAAACTAACCACGCAAACTTTGTGAAACTAACAATGGAAGACAGTTGTAGTTTTTCAATTTTGACACTGAAGTTTTGCTGCGCTTTGCTTTCACTCAAACTATATATTTGAAATTTCCCAAATAATTAGATTGTTACATTTTTGTATGATCACGAAGAGTCTTAAAGATCCACCTCCCATTTGTACTGTAGCATGTACCGCTGCGTTATAGGAAAGGTAAAAGTAAGCATAGGAAGAAAGGTAAAAACATACATGTCATCTTCTATTTCCATACATTTATTCTAGCGATTCACACTTCGTACATCTTTTAAGAATGACACAAATAGGTCATTGGAATTTTTTCTCATCACTTTCCAGAAACAATGATCGAGGTGAGACTGGAACAGCTGACGACCAACCCCCCTTATTCTCTGCAGAATCATCTAACCCTAACTCTGATTTTAGGAGCTCCATTTGGTTACAGGTAACGTCACATGTGTTAAATGGAAACTGACCAATGAGATCACACGGTAGACCGAAGACTGCACCTGGGTAGGAGACATATGGCGACATAGACCTCACACTATAGTAGCACCGATTTGGCAACGATGAGACCGAATAAATACACCTAACGAGAAGGATAAAACCACAACGTTGAATATCCTCATATTTACTGGCCACGGAGCCAATACTACGAACTCCGGCTACTTTTCCCCAGTTATCCTATCACAGTAGTTTCCCATGGAAACCGTGGAGTGGATGTCTTCAGAAAATTTTTTGATTTTATCATCTCTACAAAGAAGCAGCAAGAAGTATTTGACGAGGAAAAAATATCTCGCGACAGAGCAAACTGCCTACGGAAGTTGAGCAATCAACGGCCAAAACTCGATGCGTTTGAAGTGATTTAGTCATGACCAGCAAACCAATTACTCAGTTGATCTCTGCTAAACCTCTATAGACCAAACGCTAATATCTCATAGGAAGTTGGTCCGACTTCAATAGGGTGGGCCATAAGACCCTACCCATCCATACTGTATTATATGTTACAGTTATTTATGCAAGCACTGTACATTTTTTCTTGTGTTTAAGAGAAATTATATAATATAAAAGCATACGAAATGTAAAAATACGTAAGTGATATGGCAGATAAATTTAACTTATACTTGAAGATCGGATTGTAACACGTACGTGGGTACATGAGCGTTAAAATACTGGTGAAACACTGGATGCAGTAAACGGCACACTTAGGGAAGATTATAAAAGAATCCACCAACACGCAAAGTGACATCAAAACGGTATTTGCAGTTTTTTTTAAGGAAAATGTTAGGTACCCGGTATGGACCTGTAGGGACCCGATTCTCTGATTCTAGGGACCCGATTTTCTCTGATTCTAGGAACCTGATGATAATTTTCTCTGATTCTAAGGACACGATTTTCAATTCTAGAGACCCGAATCGGGTCCCTAAATCACCTTAAAAAAACCTGGTATTTGGAGCAATACCCCTGCTATGTTGAGGAAAACGTGCCACAGAACATGGTGTCACATAATATTATGCAACGGGAATGAGGGAAAGCGCACCGATATTAGATGTACAAGATATATGGATGGATAACGGGCTTATGGCCCACCCTGTACCATTCACAGGATGGTGATTGTTTGTGTGTGCTTTGATTGTTTCGGAACTAATATCTGATATCTCAGGGAAGATGGTTTGTGAAGTAAATTTAAATGTTACAATTATAGAATTCCATGACTAATCCCTACTATATTTTTGAATGCAATTCTGTCTATCCCTACGACGATGAAGCTGTATAGCCGTTTGGGGCAAATGAAAGAAATGCACTTAATAGCGGCTTGGCTATTTGATAGAAACTGCCATGTTGCAAAATACGTTATAAAAACTACTGTAAATTTGTCTGTAAGACAGATAAAAGGTCGACAATTAATGACCTTCCAAAATGCTGGCAGTTTGAGAAAAAAACGTTTGTGACAATTTTCTGGTGTTGATAAACCCAGCAAGATTTTGCTATTCAAACTACTTTAGACTATAGACTAAACCATTCTTCTCGAAAAAGCATTTTGTCTAGGAAGTTTTTAAGCGAGTACTGCGTAAGACATCTATGACGTAGTAAAAGTAATTGCGCACCATTCTGCGGTTAAGTACCGTCTGCAGAGCATCAGACTAAGGGCTCAGTGAACTCAACGTCGCTTATGTTCCATGAGAAAGTCCCTTTTTCTATCCGCTGCTTTAGCTGGATGTCATGGAGATCAATATCACAATATGTATCGAAATATTTCATCCATTCCGAAACAGCAATATAGATTCTAGTGCTGAATGGTATGTGGTAAGATAATCATCAAAACATTTGGAAGAGATCAAACGAATGTTTGCTGAATAAATGTAAAGTAGCTGCGCAAGTGTTGGTGAACTCGTCTCGGTTCAAGGAAGCAACACTCTGTTCATGAACTTGAGCAAGGTTAAGTTGCATAAACGTGTTGTGGGAAATTGCTCATTACGTATTGCGTTAGTTTGAGATGAGCCATCGGTTGTGCTCTTTTAGTTTTTCATTTCTGGTAAATGGCAAAGATTTGCATAAATGTTTCTTTGTCAGCCCAAGATGCTTACTCAATATCCACGAATTTTTTTTATTACTGAAATCTTAAGCAAAATTTTCAGCATTTCTAGTCTTTCCATGGTAACCATTTTCATAACTTATTTATTTTCAGTATTTTTCGATCAAAATCTTTCTACAGGAATGAATTTGACGATTTAAGTGTTTACTGATATATTTCGCCTACTGAGCAGGCTTCATCAGCTCTTATTCAAATAGAACCTTTTTTTGTTTTATTTGGATATTTATCCCAACTAGAAACAACTTTTTTGTTTGCGTGTTTTTTTAAATGTAATTTGGCCTTTCTTGAGGTCTGTGTCTAAGTTTGAAGACCTCTGTGTATTATGCTCCACAGCTTGCAGGAATTATTTTCACTCACTTCGGTTCACTTCTGGGAGATGTTTTTCATTTCGTAGTTTTACAAGCTGTTTGTATGGACCAATACTACATGTTGAAAGGTCAAGCTAGTAGCTTCAACACTTTCGCTCTTAGTTTCTAAAAGGTGTCAGATTGCACAGGGATTTGAAAATGAAGGTTTACGAAAGGTTGGGAAAGTGTCCACAGGAAAATTCTGCTGAATTATTTAAAATTGTATGAAAACATTTTGAAAAATTTATCAAATATACTATAAAGGGCAAATCATACATATATAAAAATACGTCATCCAATGAATCATGCATCAACCCCTGTGCCTGTAGTTAAAAATGAAAAATTCCGCTGCAACCTGAACAAACGAACACACATAATACAGATTACTGGATATACTGACGTGAGTAGGTTGAGTTGTGAGCAGTTGACATGGAATGCCGTTTTTGATCGCATAGAAATTAGTGAATTATGTCCGGTTTTGAAATGAGGTATAGCTTCCTTTGAAAGATGTCCTGTGGCGAATTCTGTTATTGTCTGAGAGTTTGTCTTTATAAAATGTTGTAAAAAATTATTTCAAGTCTTGCAAATGCACTGAAGAGGTCAGAAACTCGTTTCATTCCGGTTCACTAAGTTTACGCCGTTGTCTTTTTGTCAGCACGGCATGCGTTTTTCTTTTTCAGGTATTTAAAAACAGTTTTTTTTTCTTCGTTTTTAGGTATTAAAAACTTTGTCAGCGGATATGTGCGTAATCGCCGACTACCTCTCAGCACGGAAACTGCAACTTTGTGTGACTAAGACAGCATCAACCGCTTTCCACCTGAATGAAAAAGGAGCAAAGCGCCAATTAGCAGTCACTGCAACATGTCGAGGGCCTCTGTCAGAAAATCCTTGCGCGCAACCATCTCCTGCGTTGCCTTGCTGGCTCGCTATGGGGTTTCAGTACCCCACCATTTGTACATAAGCTCTTGCAGTCGTCTTTAGCGCAGTGGAATATGTTGCCCCTGTTATGGCATCGTAGCTCCAGGGGTGTAGTTGGGCGGGAACACGTGGGAACGCCGTTCCCATACATTTTTCATGTTTTACTTAGGTGCGTTCCCACACCTCTGTTGTTAAAACTACGTCACTGCGTAGCTCTCACAGCAAAAAAGCTGTTGTTGCACTAAACGACACGCTGCGCCTTATTTCTGGCTGTTTGCGTCCCACCCCAACCGGGATATTGCCGACTCCAGCAGGCATTGCACCACCAAACCTGCGCAGGGAAGAGTTTAACATATAGACTGGGATGCCAAGCAGCATTCAACAGTCAAACCCCTCTACGGTTCCATCCCAGATCCGCAGAATCTCAAATCACAGCGTCTGAATTCGAAACGCCCTTTCCAACGCCATGCTGCCACTCTGGGTTTGAGATCAAAAGAGCATGGATGAACTCATGAAAGGACATTACAACTTCCTCCCAGTTTTGCTTGAGCCTAAACATCGGCCTTCCACCTGGCTTCAACCTCCCCCCTAATAAATGGGTCACCTTAAGCAGGCTCAGAACTGGAGTCGAACGTTTAGACCCTAGCATGTGTCAGTGGGGGCTGAGAGAGACAACCTCGTGCATATCCGGGGAAGAGAATCTAACAGTGCAGCACATTATTTACAACTGCGAAGCCCTCCGGCCAACAAACGCCCTTGACGACTTGGTGTCTCCGGGCCCACAGGGTGTTTGTTGGTTGGACTGACCTGCAGGGATCGCTTGAGGGTCGATGCTCCTACGAAAGAAGAAGGTATAAAATAATGCAAAGCCACTGCTCCCTTGCGCGGGAAGTCGACGCTTGGTGCCAACCAGTTGCGTTTTTTAACGTTTAGTAAGACAACTCTTGTCTGCAAGTCCTTGGGATTTGGATGTATTGTCACCAATTTACACTCAGTCTTGGAAAAATCATGTTCTTTTTACTTTTTTGCGATTGTTTTAAAAAAATTAATTTGGATGTTGCAAATGTTGGACAAAATTTACAAGTCAAGAACCCAATTAGTGCGGCGTTTATCATTGTTTGCGACAGCTATAATTTTAGTGCTGGTGTTGTTTATTGCAAGTATTGATCTCCACAAAAATCGCCCTGAAGCACAGCTGTCACTAGACACTTTTTCCTTAGAACAGACCCTTATTTTTCGATCAAACGCCTTTACAGCAACCTGTAATGACGCCCCTTCAAAATCCAACAGTAAATCTCGTAGCAGCAGCTCAAATCAAATGCTTGCATCATATCTTGTAAGAAAAGAAGTTTTTCATACACTGCAGCCAAATGGATTTTTTCGTACTTCGGTTACTCTTGGACCTCAATTAATTTCATGCTGTGTTTAAGCTGGGACGTTAGTACCTCAGTATTTATATTTTTAAGTGCCCAGGAAATTGTTTCTTGTTTGAAAATGCCGTTAATTTTTTCTACCCACTCACTTGTTTTTGAGACGGTTCTAGCTTGTCAAGACCAGTCTGCATTTGCGTTCACTTACTTCCAGGTTAGCACCTATGAATACATGGACTAATGCTTCTTGCTAACAACTGAATAGGCACCCGAGTCACCAAAAAACCTTGCAAACGTTTTTACATTTTGTAACCAACCAGTCTTAGTAGTTCACTGTTTATCACGAATTCTCTAGGCAAAGCACTGAATTTAGTTTGAATTAAAAAGTTTCACAAGTTTAGATTTCAAAGCTCTTTAGCAAAGGTATAATAGCAACCTGACACGCACGTTTGTTTATAGAAACGCAAGTAAACTCGCACAGTATCTTAATTATGGCAAAAAGTTGCAATAACCTGAAATCATGGCTCAGATCGCTTTAGGCAACAAAATTCCTAGGACCGAAGGAAAACTGATTTTTGTATTCCTGAAATTTATCAAATTAGCATTGATCGGGACCCGAGATGGAATACCCGGGACTGTTTGCCGCAAGTTAGAATTTCGAATTCAAATTTTTTGCCAAGATTGAGCGCTAATGTAAATAGTTTAGGACTGCCATCGTCAACCGTCAGGTCAACAAAAGGGGATTACTGGCGACGCTTGTAATCTAATCTACTTTAAAAAACGAATGTGTAACACTTGAAAGTGATACAAAAATTGCTAAACTGGCTAGATTCACATTGATATTTGACATAAGCAGTGACAGTCACAGATAGCATTTGCATGAAAATGTTCCGACTTTTTCATTTCCTATTTTCCTATGTCAATTAAGTATAAAAGGTATTTTGTGGTCAACACGTTTTCCACTTCAATATTAGGTTAATCAATCGACAGCTACCTGGTAGAGAACACTCATATATAATATGCTGGGGTTTAAACGATATTTATGTGTACACATTTATGTCATTTTACTGCTTATTTACTACTGTTTTATTAATCTCATATGTATTAGCAAAGCTTAGCAAAGCTCAAGCTTACAAAACTACAAATATAAAATAAAAAGCGAAAGTTTAACGTTTGAATGAAATCTTGTTCAATGCTTTGGAAATATCTGTTGTCCTCACTGCAAAAATCAAAGAGTGAAATGCAAGACGTTCGCCAAGCAACAAATTTTTTTTAGTATGATGTACCGCGCTTCTTTGTTAGACTTTCCCGCAATCCATTCAATGAGATTTGCTGGNGATTAAAATAGTTACTTCCGAAACNCTTCACATGCTTTCATTTACATCTGCGATGTTTGCTTTGTTGCTTTTAACACCTTGAGTTGTTTTTGAAATTGTTGCACGTTTGAAGCACTAAGCTACCTTCACTCTATTCCAATCCAAACGTGTGAATTTATGTGTAGCTTCGCCAGTGGACGTTTATCAGCGCGTGCTGGCGGCATGAACACTCAATGCAATGTGCCTGCAGGCTTTCGCAGAAGACATGATTTTCAACTCGAGCGATAACGCATAGCGACAATAACACTGTACTTACAGACTGAAAGAAAGGTCATTTCTTAAGAACCTGCTGGTAAGTGTAAACACGCTTGAAATGCAAATTACAGCATATCGATAACGTGAAATCAGCAGCATTTAAAACTAAAGCTACTTTACACTTTTGTCAATTTGTTTTTACATTCGACATGTTTCAAGTACTTACCAGCCTTGCTTTTCACACATTAAAGTCGAATTTTTCGATGTTTTAGGTAAGCAAAAAATGAACAAGCCAAGTGTGATTTACGTTTTGAAACAATTAATGTTAAAAGTTGAAAAAACTTTTTGCTGCGGATAGACCTGGCAACTTTAATATATCTCTTTAACAAAGCAGCTAGATTAAAAAGTTGAGCTCGATCTTTCACATCACCAAAAATATTTTGCTCGTTATGCAAATTTATTTTCATTTTTTGAAAAACGTGCTTTAATGCCACAGATTCGAGGGTTGGATTGATGACTGGACTGTAAACAACTGGTGTTCTTTGTTTTTCAATATTCTACTAAGTGCCGACCTTTGTCAACTGCTATCTCTTTGAAGGATATCGCACTGATTTAAAGTAGTTGAAAGTGTGAACAATTAATAGGTCTCGGTGTGATTTTTGTTTGTTTTAGCGTGAAATACGGCTGGGCGCTTTAATTCAAAATCTTTTTTTACAATGGAAGCAAACAGAAAGGAAAATATTCGCCTAAAATTGTGTCTGCTCTACTGGGTGGAAAAAGTGTTACTTTTTGAGTGCCAACAATATGTTTGCTCCCTTCTGTGAAGCACTGTTTCCGCTGGCGAACAATTCCTATTCGTTTAGTTACGCCACGTTAGGAGCACCTTGGTGTCGCCCGCAAAGCGCTTGGCCAGGACCTTCTTTTCCCTAAGTATAAACTTATCGTTCAATGGAAGCTTTTTCTATTCTAAAGTATGCTACCCATCGCATTTGAACAAAGCGATGTGCTTTTCCAACGGCTGTCCTAACCTTTAGGAGAGAGAGGCATTTGTCTTTTGTAGGTTTTTTTGACAAAGGAAGTGGGGTTGAAAGATACCGCAACGTCACAAACTTGTTCAAGAGTTGTCAACAACATTATTCATACTGCAACGACTTTTAAATTCTCAGAAATATTTTGGACCACGGACTCATGATCAGATTTCGCTACACTAAAAGAAACTTGGCATTGTGCGTGATAGCAAACGAAAACACATTAGCTATTTGCCATTTATAAACGACTTCGAAATTCGTGTTATAAATAACACAAAACACTGCGCCCATTTTATGTACTTCTGCGCAGGGGCGGAGCTAGGGGGGTGCCAGGGGGGTCACTGCCCCCAAAATTTTGCCTGGCCCCCCAGTGGCTCCCCAAAATTTTCCGCGTGACGTCATGCACTGCATTGAAGTCCTACACAGACCATTGACAGCTTCCCTTGTTGCAAAACTGGCCCCTCCAGTGGCCCCCCAAATGAAAATGTCTGGCTCCGCCCCTGCTTCTGCGATTATCAAAATTATAAATAACACAAAACACTGCGCCCATTTTATGTACTTCTGCGATTATCAAAATTAGCGTGAATTTTGAATAGGGTGCAGTTTTAACATGACAGAAAATAGCCTGGCGACGAAACCTCTTCGTTCTAATCGCAAAAATAGGAAGAGGCTTATTAGAAATGGAAAATACCGTATAATCTTTTCTTTCAATAAGGTTTGTCATTGTTTAAAACGTCCCTAACCGTTTCTTGAAAAATGTAGGTAGCGTCTGTTTCAGCGCAGTGCATCCTGTTACATGTCATTTCTTTATATTAACTGTATGTAAATGAAGCGTGAGAAGAAAGACATAGCTTATTTCTGATCATGCACGCACAACCTGTATGCTCCCGGGTTAGGGTTGCCAGATCACTTGAAATTTTTTCAAGGACATTTTTTTCGTTGAGGTTCGGTCAGTGGCGTGAAGATTTCTGGTAATGCATGGGACGACTGCTTGATTGTATGCCCTCTAACAAAAGCTAGTGTTTAGCAGTGGAGTGGCGTATGATGGTCAATGCAATTGGATATACGCTGTTTGTGAGGTCACAATATGATGTCATTTTGTTTTTTGGCGACGTCTGTTGACACAGCGTGCATATTATTCTGCACGGACTCTCCTTGCTCGCTATTGTAGCCTACAATTGTCACTGTAATGCACATAAGTTATTTAGCGCTTCAAGTTAGGAGACCGGAAGAAAACGCAGCACTCAGCGCTAAGACAGAGCAGTTCACAACTGCAAAAATATAAGGTTGTGCATTCAAAGAGTGCAGTAAAACACATTCAACGCTACGCTGGGGCAGTTAACAAATAAAAAAACGGATGCGCGACTGTCTCGTCGAATAGCAGTCGAGCAGAGAAGGTATGCGGCTTGGATGGCGGACACCCAGGGTTGACAGTTTGAAACTTGCTGAACTAGCCTACACAAGCATTGAAAATGCGCATAAAGTACGCAAGAAAACTTTCGTTTTTACATTATTTATGTGGCTGTTATATGTACAACTACTGGGAGAACAGATACGCGTTTTGTGTGAGGCGTTATGATCAATCCTCCCAGAACCATCGCCAGAAAGTGTATACTTGGGGGGGCTTTACGTTTGTGCAGGCAGGCTTGATATTGAAATTTGTTTACAATCTCCACTGATTTGCAGTATTTCATATTTTAATTTGAGGGCTTGGGGCTTTGTCTGTAGTGGCGAAGCCCACCAAAGCAATGGCGGTTTTAAAGGGGGCCTTGGTAGGCCATAACCCTCCCAGATTTTTGGCTGGCCCCCTACTTGCCCCCTAGTTTTGTGCTTAATTCCACGTTGAAGTTCGTTCGATTGACATATACAGCAGATAAGGTTCAGCCAGCAAAATTTTAAACGAGTTGAAGACTTTCTGGCAACGGTTCTGACTATATTCACAAGCCTACTGGGTTTGATAGGGTTTTTCATAGCAAATCAATCTTCATTACAACGGAAAATCACCATGCAGGAGAGACATTTATGTTGGCCTCCCTACTTTTTACCTTGGCCTGGCAGTGG
>JGI24159J19872_10011003_pt1 | contig 11865 bp, 7 predicted proteins | sample Ectturendosymbi4_FD_19872 | JGI IMG/M metagenome (IMG submission 19872) | reverse complement strand
AGCGTCTTCAGATCTTCTTTTCGAAGTTTTGAATAACCTCGAATATTATTCCGTTTTGCAACATCTTTCAAATATTTTAAAGTAACCATTTATTATACGGTGAAATTTTTTTAAACTTAAAAATTTAATCAACATCAACAAACAAATTCTCTCTACCGTGAATGGGAGAGAGAATTCTTGTGGAAATAACAAATTAATGATGAATTATTGTAATTTTTTTATTGCCCCAAACTCTTCCATTGTTGTATATGAAATAAATTATAGTTTTCCCAAAATACTTGAAAGCTTCTGATAAACTTGGGAAATATTTTGTTTCATTTGTGTCAAGGTCAACAACCCCAACTGATTTTCTAGCAATTCTTCCAGAACCAGGTTATCGTTTCACACCTTTTTCAAGTTCAAGAGCTTGATCAACCAGCCCTTTTTCTTCTATGATTTTCCACATGTGTTTCCGATTCATATGAGTGAGGCCTTTGGTATTTTCTTTCAATACTGAAATCATCGTTGGCCTCGAGATTTTCATTTATATTATGATAAATTTTTTAAACTTAATATTCTACTAGCATCTTCTGCCATCGCTCTGGAAAATGAGACTTTTATCGGAGATGACAACGGCGAAAGCTTCTGTGTTTGCGGCGACGTTTGCTGAAAACTGAGCCTTCATCTGAATGTCAGTCACAGAGTTTTTCAGTTTCTCGCTTTGTTTTGAGACGTCAAAGACAAACATCGGGAACAATTCCATGTAATCTGCCGGGGTTATATTTGGAGAAGAAATCAACTCTTCAACATTGTAAAACTTGGAATGCCGCAGCATCTCCATAAAACCTTGAAAATTTTTGCTGAGTAAAGTTCGTGTCGTCGTAATTAATCTCAGGGTATCTTCTAGAGTTGAGCATCACAAACATGTTGGTGAGATTACAGTGATCGAAAATTGATGGGTTGTGTTGTTGGTCTCCAGATTTATTTGTCTGAAACGCCACGATTATCCAGAGAGGCTTCTCCGGGGCTGATTTTACTGACAATCGCCAGGTGAAATTTCTCGTTTGCGGGACTGGGATCGAGTCGCATTGAATCAATCGGTAACCAACTGGGAGACTTGATTTTAATTCAATTGTTTTGTAGAGTGCAAGTTTTTCTTGCAAATTTGGAGTCACGTGTGGCATATACCAAGACAGTTTTGTCAAAACAACCTTCCCTTCATCAGGTTCCGCAATTGCTGGGGGATTGTTTTCAGGACCTGCTGCCACTGCTCCAGTTTTGAAAATCGCGTCATTATTACCTTTCCTCACAAGAGTGAGTTGATGCTTAATAGTTGCAAGTTGCTACTGTCTCATTTATTCATGTACAAATTAAAGTAAGACACTAATAAATACATGCTAGTAACGGTCTTGTTAAAAAATAAACATCATCATGGAATACTGACTGAAACTACGTTTACTGTTCCGCTCAATTCTCTCACAGCTTCACGTTTCTCACTTTCATATGTGTCATTCTATTAAATAGTCTGCACCAGGACTGCGGAGCCAGATTTCAAATTTCAGCCTTAAGCTCTAACATCTGGAAGTTTTTGGTTATGGTTCAAGAATGATTCATTCCATTGTAAACTGAAAACCATTGTATTTTTTGTACAACTCGCTAGCCCCACAAAATAGGACTGTAGAGCCGGAACCCACATTTCAGGCTCTGGTTTGTTTCGACTCCACCATCTGAAAGGTTTTGGATCCGGCCATCCAAAATTGGTTGAACTCCTGCTCTGGGCCCCAGATCCGGCTCCACAGCCCTGGTTTGCAATTGCCAATACAGCTGGTATTTGCTGATACCGTTCGGTATCAGCAAATCGAAGTAACAGCAATACGCACGTTGTTCATTTTCGTTTATCCATGGTTTCTGTACTCCTTCCGGGAGTGTCACGAGTTGTCCGCGGCGCCCATCCCCGCTTGCTTGCGCCGTGGTCCACGTGGTTGCTTTCGCAGTGAATGCTACACTGGTAGCGAGTCAGTGGCAGCACCGCGCGTGAGTTGTTTACTTGCACCCACCCATCAACGTCGAGCACCAGGCTGGACCCGGCACAAGTACTTTTTTTCAACCCGCCGGTTTTGGTAGCGCGTGCTCAACAAACTTGGCAATTTATTCATGTTGTTTAAACAAAAACCAAAATAAAGGATGCATTTTATGTTTAAGAGTTTTTTTTAATTTCAAAATGAACGTTTCAAATGCACTGCAGCAATAGTGCTCTTACATTTTTTACGTCAAGTCATGGCAAGTCCCTGCAGTGTCTGTGATTTATTCAGAGAAGCAAAACATAATCTGGTAAATTTCACAGAAATTTAAATATTTTCAAAACAACGGTAGACATCGGCAAAGGCGGTTTTGAAGCTCGTTTTAGACATACAATAGGTTTTTCTTTAAGAATTGTGTTCCAGGCAGCTTTCTCATCTTGTGGTTGCTGAAGCCTGAAACAGAAGAATGGTTCGACGGGCACCAGCTACGTAGCACACAGAAATTTGCTTATGCCACAGTTTTAGTCCAGAAAGAGAAAGAGAAAAATTTATTTTCGATTACTGATCGATGGATTAGTAACTTGCCAAATGACCAACCAGTCCGCGAGTAGCTCGTGAAAGCTGATGCAAAGAAATCAATTAAGCGACCACTCACACACACAAGAAAAAAACACAAGCAAAGAAAAAACAGGTAAGAAGAGAACAACACAAACCGAAGTGATAGTAATCACAGGGCATTAACAGATCCGCCACAATAAGATAACACAACAAATATGTTCTGTGATCAGTGCCGTACCAGCCCAACTCTGCCCCCCAAAATGCTTACAGGGCACCCTTAATAGTGATTTATAAAAAACGTTTTCGGCGTTACACTACATCTCGAGGCCGAATGGCCTTAAAAACAAAAAATCTAAAGATTTTTGTTTCTATCATATGGTTTAGACAAACTTTTCTCAGCACAACAAAATTTGGGGGCACAAAAAAGATTTGAGGGCAACTGAGCCCGAATATCTCCGGGGGTCTGCAGGCCTGGGCAGAACGGTCGCCGGAATCTCTTCCACTGAGGGCCTTCATGTTTAAGCAGGGGGGCTAGACATTCTGAAAATTGACATTTAATTCACAATATGAACAGCATTTGAAGATTGTGCAAATTAATTATCAATATTTTCCCGCAAATACCCATGATAAGCTCGTAGTTGCCAAATAAATTTTTTGAACGAGCTTAACAAAAGGAATTGTGTCGTAAATCATTGTGATTTAATTCACGGCGATTATTTAGAGATATCGTAATGAAATGCAAATGTGAACAATTTGCAGGAAATCAGAATCAATTCTATCGTTTAGTTATGATAACACTATAACCGAAGGAGAAAACATGAGATCAATGGCGATTCTAAAATTAAAACAGTGGGGGGGTCACTACGGGGCAAAGAAAAAGTAGGGGGGAAACATAAATATCTAACTTGCATGGTGATATTTCGTTTTTTGGAAGATTCACTTGCTGTGATTAACCCTATCAAACCCAGCATAGGCTTGTGAATATCGTTAAATATGAACTAGCGTTATTATTCACCAGAGACACTTCAACGCCACTGTAGATGCATCCACACACGCGTTACTGCTGTGTCGAATATTCTGTGCTATTGTGCTAACCATGCAACTTCCACAGCACTGCACATGTGAAACGAAACACCATTTTGCGTGCACTATTTTGCCGACCCACATGAACGAAAACAGCTCCACGAAAGTGGATACAATTCACTTGAAAGTGAAATGATTCCAACCACGAATTCCACCTTGGCACAGAGACAAATAGGCTGTTGATAGCCAACTAGTCTCATCAAAATATTCTTACTACAAAGCAAATTAAAAAAAAATAAACCATCTGCCAAAGGATTGGTGACTACTGGCTAATCCGTTTTTGTGGCAAGTTATGAACATTTTGTGATTGTGGTGTAACCATAACAATGTTATGCAACTACTATGACGAGTGTAATGCCCATCTACAGCGTGGGTAGGATGAGGACTATCCAATGCAATATACAGCAGCGAGGTTTCGACACCTGTTGCACATAAAGTAGCGAAGCAGCGCCACAGGTAGGAATGTGTGCATTGGCGTTTAGGGCGTGTACCTGATAGCAAGATGCAACAGTAGGCGTAAAACGTATTTTGCAGAACATTCACAATAAAGTTGTTCATTTTGATATTCACACTGACTTTTCCTTTGACTGATCCTCAAAAGTTGACTTTCAAACCCTGCATTAATTTATGACTGTCCTGTCATAAGCGAAAAGCGCACTAACTCTAAACCTAAAAAGATTCAGACAAACAGACAATGAGCCAGGGACCGAGTTTTTGGGGGACGGGGAGGACATGTCCCCCCAACTTTTGGACAGGAGGGGACATAATATGTTTCGTTCCCCCAAATATTTTGTGATAAAATGTAATGTATTTGCGCAAATTGTGCAAATCCCTGCAATGAGCAATATAATTCTCACACAGACCCCTGCATCCCTGCACAGTCTACGTTATAATTTTATATTATGATCACGTCAATGTAACTTAATCCTTCGACTATCATGTCGACTGTCAAAGCCATCAACGAAATCATCTAAATCTATTTTTCAGCTCGTACCTTTCAACTGAAAGTAGATTAGTGTTGTGCAATCTTTCACTGGTCATGGAATTTCTGGGAAATGCATTCACTAATTTCATTTTTGAAAAACTTTTTTCGCATGAAGCGCTGGTGACGGGAAGAGTTACAGCTACCAGTAACAATCAAACGCAGCTGTTCAAGTAGCTATAAATGAAACAATTTGTTCGAGCGATATAGGCAGCCTCGCCTCCTTCCGAAGCAAATTCTTTGACAAAGTTATTTCATGTTTCAAATCCTTTTCACTAAATGAATATGATTTGCGAATTTTTTAAAGTGTTTCCCGATAGAAATATTTGACCTCCGGGGCAAAGAGCTGAAATGCGCGAAAGAATGCTTCTGAATCATTACCGAAAATCCGTACAAAATTTTGTGAGGTTGCAGGACATGTGTGGGTAGAGTCAGAAGTGCAGTCACGAAGCATTTACGTGAGATGTTTCGAAGTCGTATGCACAAGACAGCAGAACGCAATACTGCAGTCAGGTTAAATTCGGATAAATTAACTGAAACCAATTCTTAATGCTTTCACAAACCTTTTGCTACTGGAACAGGAAACAATCTGCCTACAGTAATACAATCCAGTTCCAACTCACACTGAAATGAACAGAAGATCAATCTTCCCATTTCTGCGACTGTTTCTTACTTTTGAAATGAATCTTTCAGCACCGCGACCGCGGTCTGACCAAATTTCACGCAGGATCCGAGCAACCACTGGTGTGTGTCGTCGTAAACAACTCTAGTTACCCGGCCGTCAAAAAAACAACACAACTTATCATGCATTTGGGAAATATTGAATACAGACTAGAGGGTTTCTAAATTATCGTTTAAAGTATTGCTGGCCGAAATTTCTTTACCTTAAATGTCACCCAAAAGAACTTAAACGGGAAATTAAGAAAATATCCGGGGGGACAACTAAAAATCTGGGGGGCATGGCCCACTGAGCATTCTAAAAATTAACAAGATAATCTATTTTAAAGCCTGTTTAAAAAGCATGGAAAAATTTGTGTTGCATATATATAGCTACACTCAAGGTGGTTTGTTGGATTTGGCTGAGATATTCTGTGGAAAAAAGTTTACATGTACAGGGAAATCAAGCAGCAGTTAAACTAGTGGCGATTTCAGGCTTGTGGAGTCTCAGGACGAAAAGGTGGTTTTTCAGAATCTATACTCAACATTTGTTGATCTTTTGTTGCCACCGGTTTATTATGAAGAGAACTTTGGAAAGAATTGAAAGAAAGGTTGAACATTTGGTTGAAACCTCTTCTTTCGGTTATCTCAAAATCGCGTGAATATTTGGATTTTCTATTGTGGAAAAGTTTATTTTTCTGAGTGACAATATAGCTGCGTTGGTTGGATACACTTCCAGTTGTAAACACGTGTTGAATTTTCGACTAACTGCCAAGCGTACAGTGGAACCATTGTGTTTCTGATTGCACACTAAATGCTGGTATAGTGTGAAATGATAAGAAGTTGTGTTGAAAAGAGCAACATTTGAGAGGAAAAGCGGGCGATAGATAATCTGATAATAATTTTTTACTTGTGAAGATCCAAACCTTTCATGGTTAGATTTACTTTCGACAACCTTTCAATTTTGAAGTTTTCAAACCTTCAGCTTTATCTTCACAGTTCTCAAGGAAAGCAATCAACGATGACGGCGTTGATTCGCATTTGATTCGCATTAGCATATTTTCGACCTGCCTCATTTAAAATTTCGGCCAGAAACCTTCAACGCCTGACTGCCCATACCCACGCAGTAAAAGATAGAACGGGTGTCTTTTTTCCCCGATGCAGCTTCACCACACAAGACGTGGTTACGTTCTGTGACTTCAAGTTTTGAAGTTGTGCGTGTGAATGCGAAACCCGGAGATCTGTAAGTTGTGAAACTGAAATAAGTTCGAGGAAGTTGTGCAATGGCTTCGAGCTTGAAATTTACTTGAGTTTTTGAGTTCCCACAACATTGTTTTGATGCACACTTTCTCAAGGTAAGTGCGTTCTTTTAAAACTATTGGCGCTTGCGTAGGCTTCTCTGTGTAAAATTGACAAGTTCAGGAATCTTACATATTACCTGATCAATAAGTTCCTTACTTTATCTTTACGTGACGTGGGATATTTTCCCAGAAACGTTCAAGCTTTCTTCGTAATAACACGGATAGCTACAATTTAGTTAAGCAAAAGTGTGTCCTGTTCACGGGGAATTATATTAGGAAAAATATTCAAAAACAACAGTTAAATTCATTAAAATCAAGCATGATGTCTAGTTCTGTTAGATCACAGAACCAAAACAGGTAACCCCTTTCTGAAAGGACCCTTTCAAGTTTGTGTTGCCAAATCCAAATGCATTTTTAAAAATCTTTATTTCGAAATAACTTTGCTCAACATGAGAGACTGTAGGTACCATGTGAGAGACGTAGCTGTACCTCATTGTTTCCCATAAACATTAAATGGGGTTACATTTAGATTTTTAAAGCATTGATAACGATATTCCTTGTTATTTTATGTTTGCAGAAAAATAGATAAAATAATTTCAAAGATTAGACGTTGGAGTATCATATGGCAAATACTATATGCAAAAATATAAAGTTATTTCATTTCATGACCCTGCAGGAAGCGTGTTAAGTTGTGTTTCTGCATGTATCAAAACATTTCTTGTTTACAGCATCAAAAATAAAACAGCTATTGGAGTGATTGAAAAAATCAGTACTGGTGGCAAACGTACTAAAGTTTACCATTTAGTCCTCTATTCAAATTTTGTTAGATCATGTCTTAAAACTGTTATATTCAAAAGTTGATTCATTTTCCTGATTTTCCAGTGGGGAAATTCGCGGGGACAGCAACCCTGAGAGGACTTTATATGTTTCAAGATTGTTTTAAATAAACAACCTTTGAAACTTTATTAACTGTGTTTATGTATTTCGGTGTTTGATATGAATGGTATGCTTTTGTCAGAAATATATTGTAATATCAATTAGGCAGATTAACTTCGCGAGGAATATCCGAATTAACAAGATATGCTTTAACAGCGCGTTTCGAATTGTTATGCTGCATGCGCATTAAAAAAGCAAAAAGCTTAGGGCGTTTCCGAAAATGTAATGCATTTGCTAAAGTGATGGTAAACTTTTCATAAACTGTCCTAAACAAGACAGTTTGTTGGTACAAAGAGAAGGATCGGACATTACAGTACTTCAATTGATGTCAACAAAACAACCAGACAAAAACTCGACAGCTTTTTTATCAATTTTGCATGAAGGTTTCAAGAGATTCAGAATGTGCTGTTGAGCGATGGCGTTGTATTGTACTTGTCAAAGCTTACATTAGTACAGTTTGCATCGATCCAAGCACAAAAATAAAAACTGAAAATAAGCCTACTATATGAAAGTTGAAGTTTTCAATCTTTTTTTATTTTTAAATTACTATTCATAGGCTCACCTTTACACCATTTGCCGAAAAAGATGAGAAACGTTCCTTATTTTAGTACTTCATAACATTATTACTGTCAGGTTGTGGGGTTTTCTTTGTGTAACACTGGAATCTAACCACAATATGTTCACATCACGTTGGTGAAAGCTAATTAAATCAAAAGACAAACTTTAACAGAGAATACAAAAAACGGTCAAAGATGCCCAAAAACCATAAAATATTAAAAAACAACAGCGAGGAATTGCGAAGTATTCACAATTTTTACACTGTTATCTTCATCACCAATTCGAAAATATTCCTTTTGATTTTAATTACGTAAAGTACTGTTGCTTAAAACTATTTTTTTTTCAAACAACACGTGAAAATAACATAAAATATGCATTTTGTTATCCGTGTTTTTTGACAATATCATGTTTTTTAATCTGCACAATTAAAATAAAGTAGATGCCAGTAGTTTCCATGAATATTCTGACATTAACCGTAGTTTTCAAACGATAATTTCCAAAACAATTCATACCGTTTTCTAATTCCAATCTATCTAGTTTAAATTCTGTCAAACATTGCAATCTTGAAGTTGCATTTTTAGAATTAATTTCAGTATTTCTTTCAATTTAGCTCAGAAAGTTTGGAATCAATGGCACAAAACGTCTATTGAGTTTCATACCTAACAAAATGTTATTAAACTTGTTATGTTTTTAACAGTCGCTTATTTCACGGATTTGTACACTTAATAAAGTATTTTATATGGCCGGTTTGTTAAATGACATGTTGAAAAAGCATTAATTGTGACTTGAAGATTGCTTGCAGAGGAATTACAAACGTTTGCGTTCAATTTGTCTTATTTTCCTTCACGAGTCATAAGAAACACAATAGCAGCTACTGAGATGATTATAGGCAAAGATTGTATCAAGTCGATCAGCCAGAATGGGAAACAACGCCGCGAGGCGCTATAAACTGCGCTTGCTTAACGAAGGTCACATTGGTTCAATGAGATTGGTTAAACTTTTTCTTTCAAAAACAATAAAACCAGCAATTCTAATATTGTCTTCTCCACTGCAGACTATTTGCTTGAGTCACAATGCGTCAAGATTGGAAAATTTGGTTCTTAGGAATGTTATTCATTTTTGCGTGGCTTGGTTCTCTATGGATATGGGGTAAGTTGTTCACTTTATTTGCATTGCGATCTGATCACGCAGTTTGTACAAAATGTTCAAATGGATCTTTTTGCGTTATGCATACTATCATGAACACATGTTAAGCTCATAGATTTTATGCTATCATCTGTATACAGTTCTTGAGGTTACGAAACAATCGTTTCTCAGTTTGAAACAAGGCAAGAAAAGAATTTTTATAGGAGTCGGTAGTTTTAAGGGCCAACGGTTTTGATCGACAAAAAGCATATGAAATCATATGAAAGCATATGAAATCATATNAAAAGCATATGAAATCATATGAAAGCATATGAAATCATATGAAAGCATATGAAATCAACCTCCGACAAAGCAAAATCGAGGAAGTAAATTGATGTCCTTCACTGTATACCGCAAGTACATCATAATTCTGGAGAGCGTTGTTAACTATGATCTGATGGCAGTTTCTAGTGTCCTTCTGAACTAATGAACTTAGGAAAGTCAACGAAAAGATGTCACAGATTTCAATCAACAGTTCGAACTATCATCTAACGATGCTTTTGTGATGCAAAACATGACATCATGATATGAAAAGGTAGTCCCGATTTGTCACATCCGTGCAATCATATGTTGGCTACAGAATAAACATTGTGAAAATCTTGCCAAGTTTAGCAATTAGATACTACATAATTTTGAGCCCGTTGTAAACATTACGCACCTTGAAACATACTGCAATTTTAGATATATGATAAAAAACAAAAAATAAATCGCTTTTCAATTGTAACCAAAACTCTTTCTTATCCCAACATATACTAAGTCTGCAACTTTTGTTGAATGCAACAGGGAATCATCTCTTGTAATGCAACAAGAAGTTGCTTCGCGTGTGATCCGGAGTGACCACCTGTCACCAATCGACAACCGACGCCGTCAAGCGAACTTGACCTTGTGGCCTTTGCACTCGTTGTTCTGGTGAATGCCTCTGAAATAGGTCACAGGAGCAGGCATGTTGAAGTGTCTTCTGCCAACAACGTCGTTTAGTCTATTGCCACCGAACAAGACACCTCGCTGATTGCAATGAAAGGATTGGTATGTGACACGTTACATGCAGGCATTTATAGCTTATATCAATGACACCACTTCAAGGTGGCTCGTTCAACTGCAGTGGGAAAATTCACACCACAAGCACAACTCCCACCCGAAGTGCTTAGGCATCACTCTTAACTGTACCTTGTCTTTGAAACAACATGTGCAACGAGTCAAGACCAAGCTGTGCTCCTGCAACAATATCCTGTCAAAGGTTGCTAAATCACTCCGGACTACGGCTCTGCAGTTCTCTGTTACGTAACAGAATACGCTTGTGCCGTGTGGTCACTTTCCGGTCACGCTAACAAAGTGGATTCATCTCTGAGCGTGTCATGTAGCCTATACAGGAAATACTGGTTGCCTACGACCGACAAAATCGACGTCCTTCACTTTCGGTTAGGCATCACTCTGCCAGATATAATTGCAAGTTTCTAACAAGACGCGCGGAGCATCGAAGGCAAAGCTTTCAGCCTTGCCACTCAACGTTTGGGGAATTTCCAGTCAATGCTAGGATCAAATCATATGCGCTTTCCTCGCGCACGTAACCCCCGGACGACACAGAAGCCACAACATTCGCTTTATGGGAAGAGCACTTAGGGCCCCAACCACAAAGCTTATTGCTAGAAAATGGTTTCTGCTAGGTTTGTACCTGAGTTGAAGTCAGTGGACCCCCTAAACTGCTTGCATTGCGGAAAAGACTGCGCCCGAATAATTCTATGAAATGGGGCTACATCGACCCCACAGATGGCCTATCCCGCCAATCTGCGGTCTCCGAGACTTTACGTCGATACCGCACTTCGTTGAATGCTCATCCATGTTACGTCACCTCAGTCAACGAACAGCCAAGAAGCCGGTTTACGAAGTTTGCCTGCCATCTGTGATGAAAAAAGTGACACGGAAAACGTTACGTTAATGATTATCGAGTTTCCCACAACAGTTGTTCACTCGCTACGCTACATGCAAGGGGACACTTTGAGTGTATTTGAACATACCTCGATTAAGATCACTGATAGATCAGAAAAATACCTAACTGAGGTATAGGTGAAGCTTAGAGCTTCAGAAAAATACCTGAAAGAATAGAGATGTGAAGGGTTATTAAGCATTCCGTCGCTTATAGGTTTGACTTTATCTAGTTTCGTTGTTCTCGAGCACAGCTTTGAAATAATGGGTAGCCAGATGCAGTTTTCTTTGTTGATGCTTGTAATTATCCACTTAGTGAAAAAAAACTATTACTTTATTCTTTCACCAGTTTTGAAACTGCTTATCACTGAGTGAATTTCAGGTTTGGCTGACGGTTGGAATGCCTGGTCTGGATACTACTATAATGAAGTTAACGACACAAGGNATCGTTTTTTGCCTGAGCCATTTGGATGCAACGACACTTCTATTCCGGGTATTGTGGTTTTTCTCCAATTGTTTGTATTTTTTTTTTTTTGAAAAGATGAAATTCAACGTAAATACTTTTTGCTGCGTAAACAAGCATGCACGTATGTCGTTATGTTTATTTGTTTCACAAACCTCCATCAAATTAGGTCGAACGGCCATCATTCATGACTACAGTACCTCAGCAATCGCGAAAAGC
>JGI24159J19872_10011002_pt1 | contig 11866 bp, 9 predicted proteins | sample Ectturendosymbi4_FD_19872 | JGI IMG/M metagenome (IMG submission 19872) | reverse complement strand
GCTTCCTCCTCCATGCGTAATATCCTATCGGGCATAGCCGCACTCCTGTGTGACGTGAAAAAATTAGATAGTGAGTAAAACAATGTTGTTTTCTCTCTTTTTGGGGGAAATCGAGTTTGCTTCTCACCGTTGTCTTCCCTGACACAGGCCCGTAGCCGGGTTTAAGGATTGGGGGAGGACAAAACACATTTTTAGGGGGGAAGTTTTTGTTATATGTTTAAAAATGTTTTTTCTCGGCACAGCAAATTTGGAGGCACAAAAAGTTAATGGGGCACTGCCCCCGAACGTACCCCGTGGCAGCGGGCAATGCAGGGGTAACCATTCGTCTACTAAGGCTATATTCTTAGGCCTGGAAAAATTTGGCCCTCAATTTTTTATATTTATTGTTTTTATTACAACACTGCAATGCGCTATGACCCTGGGTTGAGTTTCATACATGTTTTTATGCTTACGTTATTTCGCAGTAAGTATTTTCATTTTTTATGTACGTATTTCCATAAGCGTAGGAGCAGGCAAATTTTTGGGGATGCGAAAGATTTTTGGCCAAATTTTCCCAAACGTGCCTGAAAAAAGTTTGGGACACTTTTTGTGCGAAGATCTCATGAAGACCCTTTTTCGGATGATCTCCAACAAAAGGTCTTCGTGTGAGTTTGCGCGCCATTTATTTCAAATCAAACACACGTTGGGCGCCATTTTTGCCAGTATTTTCAGTAACTTTCCCCAGATTTTCAGGGATTTTAAGAACGTTGTCACAGATTTTGCCCATATTTTCACAGATTTGGCCCAGATTTCCAAATCAAAACGTTTGAGGGTGTGCTTGCAAACCCTGCACCCCCGCCTCCTACACCACTGTGTATTTCTATTACCTTTTGTAGCTCAGTGTGCAAAATTGTAGGCCCTTCTCTAGTAAACAACCTTAGCCCTATTAATCCGTCCTGACTGCGGGCCTGCCCTGGCAATAGAATCCACTACTGCAGCAAGTTCTCGTTCTCCTGAGAGTAGCGGCATTAGCAGAGTTTCCAAGTAGGGCTTTGTTTACGTTTTTCGAGACGCTTTTTTCATTTGGCAAGTTTGCGGGAAAAACACAATAACACATTCCGGGGTTACTTGAACATCACAAACAAAAGTGGGGGTTTGACTGTTAACTCACAGCACTCTGCTTGTGCCTGAATTGCAAGAGCCCGCAATCAATTGCAAAGATTCAACAAGGGTTTTTTGGTATGTGTTGCAAAAGCTTTCTTTAGTATGAGGAAAAACAAAACTTGTGCTTTCGTCACAAATTTGTTGGAGAAAATATCTCTGGCACGCGTGGCCAACTTAATTCATTACTTAACAAGCCGTTTAAATTCGTACACTTGACCCTGACGCCCTTTCTTTTGTCGTCGTATGACTTCTACGATTTATCAAAAGCATCCCAGGCGGCTGAAACCGCATGTAGTTTACTCAAAACGAACCCTCGCTGACGTAAAGTTGGGATTAACACGAATTACTACCGATTCGAAGACGCTTTCGACTTGTTTCGGTGAAACCCCAAATCATCCGTGATACGCGAGATCGTTGCGTCATCGATATCGTGACATGTCGTTTATAAAATCCATGAATTATTGAGTGGCTTAAAGCAAACGTTGGCGAACAAGCGCCGAAATGTGATTTGGAAACACTCTTCACATCCATTAGATGAAGCCGTGCTGAAGAGTAGTTTGATAACAATCTTCGAAAGTGACACTCTTGCAACACTGATTGCTTTTGCGCAGCTCCCTTTAAGTTTTTTTCGGCTTGCGGCTAGATCAAATAAGTCAAACTTGTGACTTTGCATTAAGGGTTGCGCGTTGCGTCACAATGTCTAAAACTACCGCGTCATTTTGCAGCAATCAAAAAGATGCGTTTCGAATGGTGCACAGAGAGCCTGGCGCGGTAAAAATCCAGAGACTTCCTGCTCAACCCTTTGGAGCAAGAACTGTTGTCTTTTCTCCGCAGCAGAACAGCCATTGTCACTGATTTTAGGTTTCAGCGTTTTTGCTTTGCTGCTGTCGTGCGCGATTTGTAACAAAAAGTCACCGACGACTCTTTGTCGTTCACGAAACGAAGCACGAGCGCGTTCAGAAGCAAGCTGCCTCGTCGTGGAGCAGCCTCGATCGCAAGGCTTCAGGCACAAGGCCCAGCGCGGCGCGGGTGCAGTTTACGGTTCACACAGAACCAAGCACGGGATTTTTCAACGCAAAAAGGCAAATGCGCGGTTTGTGCATGATATTGCATACCGCCCGGTGCTCGGCGCCAACGACGCAACGTGCAATCTGGACATCGGATCGTGCTCGCCGTGCGATAAAACGCCGAACGAGTAGGTGCGGTGCTCGGGCGGGTCTTGTGACGTTTGGTAACGAGCGGGAGTCTACCATCAAGGGTCTGCCGACGAGAATCGTTTGCAAGGCTACGTACCTCCAGTCTGCGATGCAAGAGACGCACATATTGCCAGAACGGCATACGTGATTGACGCTTTCGTCACTGCTCGGAGTGACCTTCCTGAAATAAATGAATCGTGAAAGATCAAACGTACTGCTGCAACACCAACATCCGGTAAGTGAAGGTTTGACGTGGTTTTATGCAAAAGCTGTACATTTTTGAAAAATCAGAAGTCCAAAACTCCAAATCCTTTCAGTGAAGTTCTTCACGCGGAAGAAAGCGACTGAGCAACAAAAGGAGCTGAAGTGATTGCGCTGAAAACACAGTATGCCTCAGGGCTTTGCTATGGTGGCTTATTCTCACCACTCGACTGGATTCCACCATTGCTTGATCGTCAACCCTTTAAAGTTTGCCGCAGCAGAAACATGAAAAAGATTAAAAGAAACTTCAGCATCTTTGCTGCGATACCTTCGGGTTGAAAGCTCAGCTTTTTGCCGTTTAGTTAGTGGCAATCAAAAAGGATATTGTTTGATTGTGACCAGCAACGTTCGACAAAAATCAGCACTATTCTTTGGCGGCCGTAACCAGTTATTTGTGGAGAGTGACTGTTGATGTCATATGTCTCTTTCTTTGATAAACTGGCTTGGCATGTCGCGCGTTTGGAGAAGAGGGTAGTGCATATCGGGTATGCAACTTAGGAGTCTTTTTCTTGACTTATTTTTCTAACAATTAAGACCATACACCCTTAACATTTCAGAAAAACGGCACTTTGGCAACCTCTAAACTTTTCAGCGAGTTTGAAATGATGTTTCCTGCTTAAAATAGCGAACCTCACTGGTATTGTCTCGTGCTCGCAGCAAGCAGAATCACACGTATCTTAAGTTAACCAAAACATTTCGTCCACTTTCATCTCTGCAATGATATATATCTTTATATCATTACATCTTTCATTACTATCAATAAGACCAAGTGTTTGAAGCCAATCTATTCAAAATCTCTGAAACGGTTATATATTTTTTCCTATTTCTTTGCGGTGAGCATAAAGCTACAGGGTATTTCATTTCGGTGTCAACGCTGCAGGAATCCGGGAAAACTACGGATTGCGTTGATTCTAGAGTCGAAGAAGCGCAGAAAATTTCATCGCTTGTTGATTAAGCGCCTAAATCTTTTGTAACCGAATGTTTATTGAACCTTGGGGTATGATTGAATAAGTCAGGATTGCAGATGGAAAACCAATTTTTTATAAGCGGTAAGCCGGTAAATGCGATATGAAACCCGGTTAAACAATTTGTTATGATGTGACAGTGTAAGAAATGCTTAAAAATATTTTCCCGCAAATTCGAAATATTTCCTGTCTTAAAAGTTCCATGACTGATTTGTCATTTTATGGACGTTGGTCTGTTAAAAGTTTCTATAAAAAAACGAGATCATGTTCGTTTTTTGAAAACAGGTCCCATGATGCCGTGCAAATATTTCGGTTCCGACGCCCCAACCAACCGCACAAACGACAAAAGAATGGACTGACAAGCCGGGCAAGCAAGAAGATAGATTCTTAAGTTTTCTTTGCAAATGTATCAACAAGCTGACTTGAAAACGGTTAAACTTTTGAAATTTTGCCTTCTGAAAATTTTCCTTACATTTTTGGCATGCCATTTCTTGTTAATAACTTAGCCTGTCCAAAACCAGATAAAAGCATTGTTGGTGCGGAGTTTGATAAACTTTTCAATTTATCAAGCAGGATTTTTGTCTTTATTTTGAATAGAGTTAGGCAGCTACAGCAACCGTAATGGGTAAAAACAAATTTCAGTCAAAGGATTCTGCGGACCACAGCAGTTTGCACAACTAACTGTGTTGTTTCCCAAACCTGCATACCGCTATTGCCACATCTTTGAAGTTTGTTTAAAAAAAAACGTGGATATGTTGCTTACAAGATGTGCATTGCTGTTCAGTTTGTTCAGTTTTTCTATAAGCAACGTATCGCTTGAAGCATCTTTCCTGAAAGAAGTTTTTTTCCTATGATCTCTATTTAAATTATACTGTCTCTCCTGGAACTCAATCGCACGTTTTAGCAACAAAATGGGAAAACATAAAATTACAGAATTTACAAGCTGTAAGTACCTTTCAACTTCTTGGCAACCGTCATCCTCTCAGATATAGCAAAACGTCCCCAATCAATTTTTTGCCTTACTCGGGTTATTTCTTTACTTTTCTCCTTTAGACAACCTAAAGACCTGAACAACACCACACGTCAGGAACTGTCAAGATAAGCCAATGATTTGTGTGAGGAACCCGGTTATACGCACAAGCGACACGTCCCGTCTTTCTTCTCTCAATGTCACGACCTGTGCAAAGTATCCAAGCAGGGCTTGTTCCCGAAAAAATATCAGTCAGGCTTTATGTTCTTAAACACGCTACTCAAAATTTCCAGTGTTTTCTACATCAAGTTAATAAACCAGCATGAGTTTTGTTTTGCACTTTTCGACGTGGCCAAACTACGTTGTTTCAAACAAGTTCACGGCAAAGAATTTGAAGAATGTGGTGTTTCGATAGACATCTTGTAGAGTATTGTATCTGTACGGGTTTTTACTTTCATGAAAATATGAAGAGTCGATGGTAAAATTATTGGAATACTTCTAATATACAAAAGTCTTTGCATGAATGTACATGCTATATTTTTGAGTATGTTCAATTTATAGCATATTCCAAAACTTTACAATTAGAGTTCCTTTTTGCAGAGAATGACGATCTACAGATTTTCTTATCAAACCTGGCAAAACTGACATCTACTAATTTTGTTGGGTTGCCTTGTTATATTCGTTACTTTTGCACTGCCCCAGAAAACACCATGTGTTTAATCATGTGCAAATGGTCATTAATTCACTCGTGAAAAAAAGCAATTATATGAATACACAAATAGTGTCCTTCATTTTGATGAATTCATTCATTATTAAAAGCAAAACGAGTTTTGATCATAGTCGTTTTGGCGCCACACCTGCATTGCCGATGTCGTACTATTTGTAACAAATGAAATAGGCTGACATTTCACATTATTTCGATGATGGTGTTTCGGAAAGTTAATCTGAACGTGTTTTTGATTCGGTAAATATGTCTGATATTTCAGAAATAATGCTTAAAAATTTCAGCATTCAGTATTCACAAAATCTGCTACAGAGCTGTAAGCTGCCGGTAATGTGTATTCCTCAATCCAACGTAACGCAATGGAGTTTGAGCACTATCCTGTTTATTTGTTTTTCTTTCTTGATCTATAAAATTATATTCCTTCCACATAAACTCAGTCTTTTTACTCAGCGTTTATCCATGATTGTTTCAAGTTACCAAGAAACTTGCCATTTCCTAGTTTTTAAACTTCATGATGTTGTTTCATCCTTTTTGCTACATTTTTGAAACTGGGTTATTGCAAATTGTGGAAACACGGCTTTTTAAAATGAATCACAGATTATTTAGAGGGTTTGCGACATTTTTGTGGTAAAAGACACATTGCTAATTGTCTACGGCAATCTTTATTTTCATTTTGTTATCAAAAACATAAACTCTGAGATTGGAAAGCAACTACAACCTCTTGATAATCTTATATGTATTCTTGAAGTGTTTTTATCTCTGAATGACTCATTATCGGGCCAAAAATAACAGGAACAATAAACCAGGGGATGGATTTTGCATAAACCGTGGTTTTTAACTCAGCCGTAAAGTTATGGCTTAAAACAATTTACTGGTTAAACAATTTTTCTTGTTTTGGTGACAAACGCAACATCTTTCCTGCTTTTCCAACATCTTTGTATTGTCTCACAACATTTCCTCAGCGCTCTTTTCCACTTACGTGGCTACAAGACGATGTGACTTCGTGATCGAGAATACTTCCCCATTTTGTCATTTCAACCCTTGTGTGTTTGAATTTTTAGTTCGAAACGACACCTCGCGTGTCCACGGCACGCGCGAGATCTCACAGCGCTTGGAACATTGACCGGTTTCAGAGCTATCATGTTCAAAACGCGGCAGGCACGCTGTCACGATGATGAATCTAACACTGCTGCGCTTCACATAAATCACTGTCGTTCCGGCGAACGCAATTTACAAATATGAGCTTCGGCATACGAGTATAACGCTGTAATGTAAACCTTGTAATGAGACTACATTCTGCATAAACCGCACTCACAAGCGGTTCACCCACAAACGTAATCTCGCTAGCAGGTTGATAGAACGAACAGTGGCTTTCAGACCTTTATTGACATTATTCGCAAAATAATATTTCAAAATTATTGTCTTAGCTTGAGCATTGCAACCACGAAAACTTTTCCTGTTTTCAAAAGTATGGGAATTTTTATTTAACACAGTGACCAGTGTCACTTTCTTGAACTCCTTTTGTAGCAATTCAAAATTACTGTTTTGTAAAGTATTTGTTTTTAAGATTTTATAATTTTTTTAATTGATTCTTTTTCTGATTAAAGAGCAACTGGTTTTCCAACGAAGTGTTGTTGAAGTCAAAGAAAGATAAAAATTTGACTAACTGTCAGTTATAAAGGTTNATGAATGTTAAGCAACACAACACATAACCTGCATGCAACGAGGCTGCTGGTAGGTCCTGGGCTAAATNTGTTTTGCCTGACTGACGACTGTATGGCATTTAGATAACAGAATTTGAAACATATGATCATCAACGCACCTATTTGGAGCCGCGACACTGAAACACGTTGGCATGCATTGTGACGTCGGGTGTGGAGAGCAACTTCGAAAAAACTCCAGCAAGCAGCAAGCAATTGTCGATCGGCAGGTTTTGCCAAACATGAGCTGAACTAGATATTGAACTTGGCGCACAACGTCGCCGAAAAAAGAATTGAGGAAAACGCACGATTGCCACGTAGGAGGTATGGAGGCGCGGGCGAGTGCGGCTGTTATGCAAACAAACAGTTACTTTATGAAGTGATTCGTATCGCACGAAGTGCTGCCTCTGCTCGATTGTCAACCTCAACTCGAAAAACATTGTGTGACAAGAGTTGTGCGCACGTTGCGCCAAGCTACAAGTACTCGTTCCTTCCACGGATAGCAGTTGATTCATCGATGCTTTCTCATAAACGCATAATGTTTGTCCCAATAAAGAAATAAAAAACGTNGATTTTTCCCCCATACCTTCACGCGAACACCACAGTGTGTGCAACGACTGGGTCANGAATGCCANCAAAAGACTTTCTGCGGGCCTACGCGCATTTCCTGCAGGCCACACGTCAAACTTTTTAATTGGAAATGATCTGCCATTTACTTTTTGAAATGTTGACACTCATTGTATAGTCAAGCATCTGACTATCCACTCGTTTCGGCATGCATTCCTACAAAGATAAAAAGTAGGTTTGTTTCTGATTTATAGAATCAAGGGACGCACTTTATATTGACTTGGAATGTGCGAAATGCGACACTAAACCCACCAAACTCAAACAAATCGATAATTGACTAATGAATCTCCATGGAGAGTAATTCATTTCAGGCCGTAACGTGCGAACTTATAACGCCAGATGGCCAATCAAGGACTCTAAAAATGAGAATTTTCGCCTAGTTTGTTTCAACAAATAAACAATGGTTGATTTGCCACTTAAACGTTTTTCTCAGGACCTGATTACGTCATCCAAAAATCCCTNGCCTTCCNCAGTCATGACGTCATACCAAAAAAGTTCAAACCAAAAGCACCCGGATTTTTTTNAATCGAAGAAAGGAGATTTCCTGCTTCTTTAGGTTTGAACCACTCTCTAGCTCTATCAGTAGGCAAGTTGTGATTGGATTTGTGGCTCTGCGGTCTTTGAAGGGCTGTTCGATAACCTGTTGTAAAAATAAAAATATTCTTAAAAGTATCAAACAAACACCATTGTAAAGTAAAAAATGGAAGCTAGTTATAAAACTTTTTCATGTTTAGTAAACTTTTCACTGACGGCAAGGATATTTGTAACCACATAATGCAACAAAGTGATTATAGAACGTTCAAAGATTAATGCAAAAACAGAAAATTGGAAGGGGAAATCCACGTACCAGCTCTGAAATTCTAACAAATACCTTCAGGAGATGATTAATAGATAGTTGAAATTAAAACAAAATCTAGTAACTTGACAAATGTCCTACAAAAATACGTGAAGGCGAAAAGAATTCTGAAGGATGCAACTTATTCCACAAACGTTTGGCTGCTGTCAGCTGCGTAGATAGACTCAGCCCGTACCTCTTGCATCGCAGGATCATTCCATTGTTTTGATTTGTAGCAGCGAAGAATTTCCATTTGAAACAAGAAAGTTATGCGGAGCGCAATCACAATCGATCAGAAAAGAAGAAAGAGTCATCATCTTTGGGCCCAAGAAGGCTGTGGTCGGTTAATCGTCGTGCCAAAGTTCATCAAAAAACGACGTCGTGTTACTTTTCTAGTGAGACAATAAAATTAAACATTTTCGACGTCTTTTTTGTGACGTTTTCAAGAAAATAATATCTTATCTCAGCTATCTTTATCAGCATTTCATGTTTTGTTAAAGCTTTCACCTGGTGACAAACAAGCAAAGAGATTAACGCCAAAGTCTAGGTCAGTGGTTCCCAACCGGGAAGGAATTCCTCCCCAGGGAAGAATTCATGAATTTATGGGAGAAATTTCCACTTTATAGTTACTGTACCTATTCATTGTAAGTATTGTACTTCTTTTTTAAGTTGATATTGTTTTTTTTAATAAGTTATCACTTTATATTCCGAAGTTGTTTGGTGGACTATCACACTTTTTTGTTGACAAACTTTAGTGCCTTTATTTGACAACAAATACTTTTTGTCCCGCTTTTATCAATCAAGTTATTGTCGTCAGTAAAGACCATTGTTCCAGTTGTAGTTAGCATTAGCCTAAGAACCCGAACAATAAGGGGAGGAATGAAAAGTTCCGAAAGGAACAAAAGGGAAGTGCATCAAAAAAGGTTGGGAACCACTGATCTAGGTACTGTAGGTGAAAACATTCAGAGGGTAAAATCTTACATTTTGGAGGTAATCTATCGGTTTCGAAAAGTGGATACATCATGCATGCTGGAAAACAACGGCCATGGCACGATTCATATTATGAGCAAAAACTCATTGGTACAGCCAAGGGCGTACGCAAGGGGTTGGGGTTAACCCCTCTTGAGCTTGGTATTTTACGAAAATTTTATTACTCGCGCAAAGGGGATTAATTATTTTCGCATACCTTTTGCTTGTTAATTTGTCGACTTAATGCAAATACCACGGAATGAATTTGCATGCAAATTTCAAGGAACATTTTAAATGGGCCAAAGAGTAATAATTAGGTTTTGGTGGGAATCTGCGTTACCGTCTGCATCCAGAAACCATCTCACTACTTTCTGCAGACCTTTTGTTCACTACGCGTGTTTCTGATTGTGTTCTGCGATAGTTCACTTTATCCGAAGCAATTGTCTATTTTGTCTTCTCAGGCTCATCAGCGCAAGCGCTGACCCCATTGATGTTTTACTCCCTGTTTTAAGTGTTTTGCCCCTGTTTTAACGCGCAACCTGATATTTTCGCAGTAATGAGTTGCTGTGTCGTAGCGTTGAGTATATTTTTTTCCGATAACCTAACTTGGAGCGCTAATAGTTTATATTCAGTGCAATGAAACATAAAATAAGGAAGTGGATGTAGAAAAATACGCATAATATGTCGAAAAACTTCGAAAAAATCTTGCTTTGGAAACATGAATATGACGTCAAATTGTGACGTCACAAACAGCGCACACCAAATACAAATGACCACCATACGCCACTGAATGAAACCCCCCCCATGAAAATTTTTTCTGCGCACGCCACTGGCTACAGCGGCAACTAATTTTTAAGGAAAAAAAGTTCTGTCACGCGCTTGTCTGTAGGCAGCTCTCATCCTACAGAAACCATTTATCAAGCGCCACCAAGGTCTAAAGCTTGATAATCGTTGTTGGACAAAAATAACTTTTGCAGTCTCCGGCCAAATAATTGCTGCTCCATCCACGTCATAATCAGCGTTATCAAAACACGCCAATGAAGAACAATAAGCGTTGCACAGATGCAAGCCCAGATATAGAACCATATGAAGAAAGTGCATCTCTTGGTCGTTGCAATTATTCTGTAACAAGAAATTTACATGCAAAGTAGGAGCCGTTTTCAGAACTTACGAGCGAATTTATTGGAAAAAGAACTTCTTCCTTAGGAACAACGGACGGCAAAATAAATGGAAAATCGTAACGGGCCGCAATCAGTAAAGAGTTTTTCGAAGACCAGCTCGACAGTCGACATGTTACCGATGCTCCATACCATCGGCTATTGCTTGAAACAATGTTATTTCACATGAATTAGTGATTTATCGTTAAATGCAAATGAAATAACTGGTAAAGCAGCAAATGAACGTCACATTTACTTATCTTTAATGAGAATTCATAATTTGTTTTGATTTCATCAGTTTTTCATTAGTTGAAGTTACATTTATCATTGCGAGCCACAGAAATTCTTCTAATTTGAATCAGTCAGACGCGACTTCGTTTTGCTTTCAGTTAATTTCATGGATCACAACGCTAGTTCGCTTTGTACGTCGTTCCAAAACGACATACGAGTTTAGTTCTGAGCAACTTTTACAGGATACGCATCGCCAGAAATTAATCACGTCAGAAGCACCAGCGACTGAAGAACGATAATCAAATTTCGTTTTAAATATTGAATTTGTTTCCAAGTCAATGAGTCCATACTTGGAATTAACATTATCTTTTTTTACTAAGTGAATGGATTTATAAACGCCAAAATGCAGATTTTTCTCTTTCTCTAGTAAAATCATAAAAACAATTTTCAAATGAGTCTTGCCATAACTTGATCTTTTCAGTGCATTTTCTCAAATCGCCACTATCAGCAGCACATCCAATCTACCAGTTCAAATACCGAAAGTAGCTCGCACCCTCATTTTCTAACTGTGCGCTTAAGAGTTTCAACTTCGTCTTGAATGCAATGATTTCATCATTTACTAAAACAACAACTTGTTTTGCCCCGCAGCAGTTTCATATTTCGATGAATGAGATGGTTGGTAACATCAAGTGAAAATGCCAGATCAAGCAGCCAGTTACCAAGTCGCCCTTTCAGAACCAGAAAAGGAGTCGCACAAGGATCTGTTCTCGCCCCTGTTTCTATAATAACTACACAGTGGACTTCCCGGAAATGTCGGCGACTCGCTGCATGTGCGTTGACGACGTCGCTCTGACTGTCTCGCCCCGCACGTTTAGGAAAGCGGAACTCATTTTATCACACGATATCTCTGTTGTTAACACTTACCTGAGTAGTTGGAGACTTAGGTTTTGGTTGAGAAGACTGTGTGCTCCAGTGGCGGCTCGTGGTGAAATTGGCCGGAAGGGCTGCGAAATTTCATCTCTGGTTGAACATATGGGATTGTCGCCCTGGCTGTTTTTATAATATAGTGGCGTTTCCAGTCACTCCAG
>JGI24159J19872_10011001_pt1 | contig 11866 bp, 6 predicted proteins | sample Ectturendosymbi4_FD_19872 | JGI IMG/M metagenome (IMG submission 19872) | reverse complement strand
ATCTCTAGGACGCCGTGCCATGGAGCCTGGACACCTGCTCCACTCAGCACTCACCCGTCTATCGGGTACAGCTGCACGGTGCCTCAAATTGAGACACCCATTTGTACCCGCCGCACAACAACTCATCAGTTTTTCTCACAACAACAACAACATACGTGCGGCGCAGTGGGGGATCATCAATGGAACGCGGAGTGGGCGGACAACCCCACAAGACTCCGCACTTTAATTCCAGACACCGGTATACACCCCCCGGAATGACCCTCCCAAGAAAAGCCTGTGTCCGGCTCAACCGCCTCCGCACCGGTGTTGGACGTTTCCGCTCCTGCCTGTACAAATGGGGCATGGCCTCCTCTGCGGCCTGTGAGTGTGGCGCAGAACAAACCGTCGACCATGTCGTCCTCCAATGTCCAATCCATCGACCTCCCCACGGACTACACGGCCTGACGGTTCTGGACGATGAGACAACCGAATGGCTGCTNAACACCTGCCCCGATATCTAGGCGGGCTAGCAGTGGATAAAAGAAGAACTCGCTCAAACGAAAGAAGACCATGTTTTTAGAAGTATTTNGCCACCATTTTCTTNGTTTTGATGTTAGAGAATATGCNTGTTTGGATCATACTTTTTCATTACAAAGATGACGGCTGCTACGTCTCATGGAAAATAAATATTTTGACATCGGCAATCAATAATATTGCTGCAACGACACCACGTGATCTCTATTTCATAAATGATTTTTGAAACAGTGACTTGTTTTGCATGTTATGCTGTAGGGGGGTGAAGCAGAGCCCAGATAAAAAAATCGAGCACATTCCTAAACAAAGATATTATTCGCACATTATTTAGTGTTATATTATATTCCAACGTTCGCTGACAAGCACACGTCGCTGACAAGCACACTCATTTTTCAAGTCCATCCGAAAATTTCTAGGGAATCGTATATTTGGCGACTAAAATTTGTACTTTGAAAAGATTGTATATTGAGCACACCGCACGATAACAAAGCAACACTTTCGGCAGAAATCATGTTGGAGTCTGGTCGAGGTTTATATACTTGTTTGTGGGTGAATGGAAATGGGATGCAAATTTCAGGGGATTCAATCAACGACATGGAGTAGTACAGTGATAAAGCTTGGAATCGAATGCAAAATCATCACTTTCGCATTTCTAAAGTCAATATCGTTATTTAAATGCATCTTCGCCAGTTGCAACAGCATTTTGAACTAGTCGATTAATCGTTTGGACGAAAGTGTTCAGTTCGTTGTTTTGAAACGACCGCTGTCTTCAGACACGAGTCATTTGGTCATGGTTCGCCACCAGTGACAAATCGAAAGCACAAAATTTATAATCATCACCAATGTCTTTTGCAATGCAAAGCACACTTTTCAGTTCCGTGTGCATGACATAATCGCTGTTGTGTGCAGCCAATTACACAAAACGTTTAGTACTTGTTTAATTGCTGAAGCTCCATACACAACAGGAAGCTCACAGCAGGAAACTGACGGAAATGTTCTCCGATGTAACCCGTGATTTCAGCTTCAGAATTTAGAAAAGAGGAGCACAAGCGAAACTATATACAAAACGCAAATCTTTCAAGTACTCTACGCGTTTGGCTTGTAAGGGCGATAATGACATGCTATTTAATAGCGATAAATCGAACGATGGCATCGGTGTTGCCACGTCAGGAAAATCAGGTGAGTAGTGTTAAACAGACTGTCACAAGCGGCTGCTGCTCCTGGGCAACACCTTCCCTTGTGTTTTGCAGGTGGTTTCCTTCACTAAACATCCCTTTGTTGTAGACTGGATCTGTGCTCCGCGCTAAACATCCGTCACTGCTGTAGAAAACTGCGCTGGCTTCTTGAAGGTTTTCAGGATGCATAGCTTGACTTGTGCAGTCTGCTGTGCCATGCGACGTTCATCGCCTGCTCCAGTCGTGCGCGAAGCTGTGTATTCATAATCAACACCGATGAAAGGTGCTGAACTGGAGATGCTGCCATCTTGCGTTATATATTGTTGATTGCCGTGATGCGCTAAAGCAGAGTGCTGACCATGTGGTCTTTCTCTTGAAAAACGACAGGAGGTTAGTGGAACGTCAGTCTGATTGCACTGTTGAAAGTTGCAATCGAAGCGAGAAAATTCCGAAGGTGTTGCGCCAACGGTTTCTGGAAAATTTGTTTCAGCGGCAGTTGACTGATAAACGATGGCGAAGGCGTGATTCGTAGCTCCCGTCAAAATGTTGTTTGGAGAAGAAATGGTTTGTTGAAGAGGAAAAATCGAGATCTTCCCTGGCGCAATCTGGCAGATGAGGCGTTGTTGGTGCAGAATCACGTTACTCGAAGCATGTGGGTCAAAGCCCACTGGTGAATACTTGAGGTGTGTTCTTCGCAAGATTGCATTTTCAAATGTTTGTTCGTTGATTCGTTGAAACCGTTCAGATCGGATCCTTACGATGATGATGGCGTTTGAGTATCGTTCTCAGGAAGTTTCCTTTCACGCACTGGATTGCCTCCGCCCATGCGAAACCCTTGAGTGAACGGGTTATTGGCGATCTTTAAGTGAGACACCTAGAAAACGGAAAAAGTGATTAAATGTATAAATCAATAGGTCGTGCTTCGCAGATACCTCAAGTTAAAACCTTAAATTTCTCTTCGTTTGCTTGATTAATCTCTTGTTATTGTTTATGCGAAAAGAGCAGCAAAAATAATATTTGTAACACTGAATTTTTCCAAAAAAAGTATCAATAGCAGTTTTGCTTTTTGTGGACAAAACTATTTTTGACATTTAACTTTTAAAAGCGTCAACTTCACTCAGATAACGAATACGATTTTCCAAAATTTTTCCTGTAAACAAACACATTTGCCAAAACGTAAATGTATTATCTACAAATCTGACACTGAATGCGGAGTTTACCAGGACCTTTTTTAATATCTTAAAATTGCATTGGCCAACAAAACGATGTTCAACCTCAAATGCATATTTGGTACTAGATGTTCGAAACATTTCGCTAAACAAAGTACCGATTTCAAATACTGTTGGCATTTTAGCCTTTCCGCCAAAAATGTAACATTGCTTCAATCTAAAATTGTTTCAAACTCTTTCGTTTTCATTCATCTCATTCATTTCTCTGTTTTGATGGTTGAATAACGACCTGCATGAGGAGCGTTGTCTTGATATAAAACGTTGAAATCACCAAGACTTTTGAATGCAGGACTCAAATTGCGAAAAAATTGCCGAAAATGAATCTTCCCAAAATGCGACGAGCGTGTAAAAGCTATTTCACACACTGGATAAAAACATTTCAATGTGAGAAGATTGTTGTACCTATTCGTTTTGATAAACTGTCACTGCAATGAACGATGTTTTAGGAAAAAAAGTGGACGCCGGTCCAACTTGATGTCCTGTTTGTTGATCGTAAAGACAGATATGAAGACGTAGTTGGTATTGATGGTGATAATGAACGTAAAACTAACGAAAAATCACAAATAACAACGGTTGCCCAAACAGACGAACAACAGTACAGACAAACCCAGGTGCTATTGTTCGTGCCATATGAAAAATTCGACAATTTTAACCTATTGCATCCTGGCTATAAAGCGTTTGCTGAACTGATTCAAGCAAGAAAAAGCATTTGACCCTGTGCAGATGCAATAGTTGACCATTGCGATTGCCGATTGCGAAGAAAGCAATCAAAGATCTTTCAAATGGCAAATTCTCACCTTTTCCGTACACAGTTTGGACATTTGAGTTGGTCAGTTTCACTTTATGAAACGAAACGACTTGATCCATTTAACGTTCTTCCAGTGCATGACGCAAGAGGGTGATGATACACGTTGTGATGCATGTGGGATTTTCCTGGACCAACTGGCGTCCATTTGCTTTATTGAAGATGCAACAACAAACAAAACGTTAAATACTTGCCTTCGTTTTATTCTGATATCTGATTTGGCAGCTCGTTGCTTAAAGCTATTGTACACGAAATATGAGACCGAAAAGCGTGACGTGATGGTGCATTGCTCATGTAATTTTTTCAAACACCGAATTAATTGAAGCAAAGCGCGATTTTATTACAACAAATCAGTGAAAACAAAACAACGGTCTGAGAAGCGTAAAATGGATAAAATACGCGCAGACTTGGAATCAGCAATCCTAAAGTGAACAAAAAATGTTGCCTTCAACTAACGTAATGATTCTTTTTTTGAAATGAAAACAAAACGTCCATTTTCAAATGTCCTAAAACGTTTGTCAGTAGTGAAAAAGAAGCGACAAGATTCAAGTTTTCTGCCGTTTGCAAGGGTTTTCATCCATGTTCACAACATCCATCCATGGCTGTGAAGTGCTCCTGTTTTTTTTAATAAAGACTCAAACGGGAAATAGCCGTCTGCAAAATCAGGAACAAATTCACAATCATGAACCGTGCATGGATAGACTAAACCTATTGGGAAGTCTACGAGTATCAAAATACCGCTAATTTTATCCTGTTTTTTAATTGTGCCTTTCTGTTTCTACTCTGGTAATTTTAATATTTTCCGCAAAGATTCCAACACACATGCATTCCTTATAACTAGGGCAACCAATTTTTTGACCTAAACTTAAAATTTTGACTTAACAATTTTCTGCGTTTAATTAAAATGCGGAATGCAAAGCATATTCATATACACAGGGCCGGCCTTAAGCCGATGCAGCTGCATTGGGCCCCGTGTCTTGGTGTTTGGGTAGCTTATTCATTTTTTCCAGATACACCTTGCGCTTGAGAATTCAGTAGAAACGACATGTAATTTCATTGTTAACAAAGAACGCTCTTGCCAGAATTAGCAAATTTCCTCTCGAACGTTAGCAAACGTGCTCAGTTGTCGTGTTAGTGCTGTACTGTGTATCTGCGCTCTACCACGATCGTAACATCGTTAACTGAACACGATGAAGTCAAAAAAATCACTGCTCAGAGGGGCCCCGTGCCTAGGTCTTGCATTGGGCCCCGCGTCCAGGTCTTGCATTGGGCCCCGCGTCTGTTAGGGCCGGCCCTGCATATACCGATAAGTTTGTTCTGTTGATATGAAACAAAGTAGTTTCTGCAAAATCTATTGCATGTTTTAAAAATGTCTGGCTACTTTCAATTTTATGAAAGAAACCACGTTGATGCTTTCCACTCCATGCGGCGATGTGCTTCCACCATAAACCTTTTGCCACTTTTCACTAAGCAGTAACAGAATTTGCAAACTCAGTGTACTTCGGTATTCTGAAGTAAACTCAGAAACATATTCATGCAGTATGCTTCGAACTTTTAAAGAATTTAGTTGTTTAACATGATATGTTGATAAGTACATACATCATAAAGTTAAAAGACTATATACATGATGGATTGAAGATTTGCCAAACCAAGTAGGCTACTGTAAGACCACGTTTCTTACATTGCCATTCCTAGTCTACTTAATATTCAATCGTCCAGTAGTGAGCTAAACAACATTACCTCAGAAGTCGCAAGAAACCCATTGCTATTTCAGAATTGCAACTAAGCTTGCAAAAACATATCAAAATCTTTGGTGTAACTTTAATAAAATATCGATAATGAGAAAAAAACTGGGCAAGAAAATTTTGACCTAATAACTTTTAGAGTGGCTCATGGTATCAACGTGTAATTTGGTTTGTTGACGTTTCAAAAACTTTTGAAAAGGCAGAAAAATTGACTTTATTGCTTTTTGGTTGCCCTACGTATGACATTGAGAAAAGGTCCTAATAAGCATTTTGACAATTTCAAAGCGTCGCCGGCCAATCGTAATGTCCACCTGATTTTTAATGAGTCTAATCCAGGGGTACACAACAATTTCGCAATGACTGCCCACATTGCGTTTGTTTTTATCAATTGCGGTCGCCAGTGACCTCATGATAAACCTTGTGCATTGTTTTGCTTCCACACACTGGGTTTAGGCTGCTTTCACACGTCTGCTTGGCTGTCTTCCTGCTAAGTGTCCTCACGTAGCAGAGAGTATGTTAATGCACGGCCGCCATAATTTCAATTTAAATGACATGTGCACAACCGCATTCATTTTTATCGAAGGCGGTGGGGTTATGCACCCCTGGTCTAATCCATAAAGTAGTTATAGATAATCGGTTTGTTGGGGTGAGGTGAAACATAGAATTCTTGTAGTCTGAGATATTTTCTATGCTTGCACCAAGTTTTTGGATTGGTCTGTTGTTTTTGAACAAATGACAAACCTAGTTTCTAGAGCATAAATTAAAACAGGTTTTTTTTCACCTGGGCTACATGTATCCTTAGAGGTACTATTGCCTATCTGCAGGGGTACATTTAACGTTAATAATAGATGGAAAAATACTACTTATTTCCAAGTATTTATACATATATCAGTGAATCTCATTTTCAAAAATCATTAAATGCTTCTTGTTAAATAAATCTATTAGTCATGATGAAGTAATGTCATAGAAATTTAAGGGTACATGCTCTGTTAAAAAACTGAAGGGTTGCACAGTCAGAGAAAGGTTGAGAACCCCTGATTTAAAGAATCTGCAAACTGGTGTAGATGGGCAAACACGTCCAGAAAAATCTACCTTAACGGAAATTAAGGAAAATTTGGCTTTTCCCGAGATGCTTTTAATTTACGTTGAAATTTGTTTTGAGTTTCTGCTACTTTTAGAAATGTCGTCTTCGCAGTATCTGCGCTTGGATAACATTCATTGACGCGAGTGCGATATCTGCTGTTAGATTGGATATTTTATATTGCGAAGAAAATGAACTATACTTAATAGAATAAATGATCCCGTTTGTTATCTATCACTTTCTTCAAATGTACTTTCTCGGCAAGGGTATTTTCGAACAGGCGTCTCTCCTCCACGGAGTTTTTGGTTTTTAACTCTGATGGTGATGTTGTGGACTCCGGTAGTTCAATAGCAACAGCTGGCTTGTCGATACCTTCGCTGGAAGCAGGACGTTCGACTCCTTTACCAGTGGGGGGCAAGATGTGAAGTGAAGACTCGTTTCTCGCCCATCCTGGAATCGAATCAACGCAGACTTAGGATTGGCGTCTAACAGGTCGACTTCTTCACACAAAGGGTCGCTCTTGTTTCTGACAAGCAGTTTCTTGTGTGATCATCCAGCTGTAGAAGGATCGATCTAACATCGAATGACGAGGGAAGGGGAAGAACTTCTTATGGGGTGCAACATTTGTTGATGTGCACCGCAAATTCTGTACAAGGGTAGAAAGCGTTGGTCAAAATAAACTCCCACACACACGGGCCTAAATTTTAACCTTTCAGCGTATGCGAGACGGTTTTGAAGACAGTTTGGTTGCATCACTCACACTGCAAGCTTCCAGTGGGATGGTACGGAATGGAGTGACTTGTACCAATGCCACGGCTGGCTGCGCAAGCAATCGTTTAACTTTTGCTAATAAAAACCGTTCCACTCACTGTGAACATGTAAGAAGGAAAACGTACAAGGCTGAATAACAAGGGAGTCAGTTACAGATAACGTTAAGAAATCTCAAATGCAACCGGACGTCGGCTGTACGCGTCAATAACTATCTGAAGATATTTTCTCCCTCTCCGGGAAGTTGTGAGAGGGCTTTTGAAGTCTATGCTGGCACGTTATAAAATCCCGGTTTTACAGCAGAGCAAGTAGTAGGCCTGCACTGCACACATGTCTGTCGAGCCGCTTCCATTGAAAAAACTAAGCTTTTATTGCGAATGAAGTAATACCAGGATGCCCTAAAGATTGATGCAAGATGCAACCCTGTTAGATCTGTAAGATCACTAATGGCACCACAAACGCGAGACAATCCGTCGGCTGCTGCGTTTTTTCACTTCCTGGCTGTCATAAGTGTACGGGAGTACCTATTTTGGGGGTTGAAAAACTTTTTTGCTCAAATGTTCCTTTGTTTTTCCAAATATCGTATAAACAGCAAGTCTTGTTCAGACTAACACTTATTATTGTAAAAAAATCACGTTGCTTGCATAGCAAATTACCGGTCGCCAAATGTAAGTAAGAAATCAATTTAAGCGTGAGTCGCGTACCTGCATTTCTTCACGTTCTAACCAAATTGAAGGAAGCAACTCATTCCCATGCAATTCGTTGATGCGGGTAGCTCTATCTCATTGATGAATTGCAAACTGGCAGGTTTCTCAGTCTCACCAACAGATCCTGAGTTTGAAATTACTATTGTTTATATACAGGCCCGTAGCCACGGGGGACCATCGGGGGCAGCATTCCCTAATTTTTTTGTTCCCCTAAACTTTATTATGCCCAGAAAAAATTGTTTTTAACATATAACAAAAACTTTACCCATAAAAATGCATTTTCCCCCCAAACCTCAAAACCTGTCTACGGGCCTGTCTGTTTATATACACCTCTTGAATACCATATCATACAAACGACCAGGCAAACAGGGATCAAAACCTTATCCACTCGACTAGCAATCAATATATTCTAAATAGCCACATGTGAACAATGGTAACACGTATTGTCTTGACAAAATGTTAGCTTATTACAATGAAATCACAGAGAAATCGCTAACCATACCATTACACCAGGCCCGTAACCAGGAGGGGCGAAGCCCCCTTAAAAAATTTTCGCCCCCTGGATAAATATGTTGAACATTGTTTAAAAGTATTGAACATAGTTTAAAAAATTTGGACCACTCTCAGAAAACTCCTCCTCCCTGGTGTCCCAAGCTGGCGGCCGAAGGCCTGAGCCTTGGCAAATTTTATATCTTATCTATTTGTTTTAAGATTGTCTGAGAACACATACAAAGTATTGCACTTAGATTAAAAATGAAAATTTTTGTCTTACTGACGCAACAATAAGCCCCCAATTTTTCAAATGGTCATTGCACGGAATTACTCCATAACAATGCATCATCAGGCTGGAGTTCATTTTGAAAATTTCGCTGATGTGAAATTCCGGGACATTTTGCTAACCGGTACGGGACACCGGGACAGACGTTCAAACTGGGACGTATGGTAGGTCTACCATTATTGCGCGTTCACACCACTTACATATGGGTGCAATTCTTTGCGCACATCCCGTTCGTGGTGAACCGCGCATTCAACGTTACGCCAAGGGGTGGCAACAAAACCATTCACCGCGAAATTTTTGCTCATACTGGATTTTTGCTGGAGAAGGTTCAACTGAAGCTGATGATGTCTCATTTACAGCATTACATTACATTTGTATAGGCGTAATAATGATTACAGCACAAACCAGCACGGGCGTCAGATGGATTTTTCCAGGGGTTGGGGCAATAATGGATTTTTCTTTGGGGTGGCCGAAAAATTTTTTTCTTTTTCTTTTCAACAGTGGTGAATTTGATTTCATCAACTCGAAACTAATAGAAAAGCATATTGTTACTAAAAACTTGATAAACAAATATTTAATTACAACATCCACGGGGCTAAGCCCCCCACCACTTCTTACACTCATGCATACCAGTGCACTATAAAACCAAATAGATAGGCCTATAGTCAACGTTTAACCAGGGTTGCGGAGTCGGAGGTAAAATATCCGACTTTCCTAAATTTCCGACTTCAACTCCCGACTCCTTGACATTAAAGGGAATGAAATTTGGCAATTAAAATCAATGGAAAGCGTGGTACACAGCAAGAAATCACTGTTTCAACAAAAGTTTCAAAAGAAATTGTCCCATTTCAACAGGAGTTCGCAATTTAGAAGCGTGATGCAAAAAATTATCCAATTGAACATCCGGAGTCCGAGTTGGACAAAAAAATCTGACTCCGACTCTACCAAAAACCTCCGACTACTTACGACTCCGCAACCCTGGTTTTAACATCAAGATATGTTCTGGTTGTTCTGCCTTTGGGGATATCAAACAATCTCTACTGCAACTAAGAGGTGGGCAATCGCTACTTTATAAATAGCGTCGCTACCGCTACCGCTCTTTCTTAAATTTAATAGCGGCGCTACTGCACCCGTTCCTGAATAAAATTAGTAGCGAGCTATCGCTACCACTCCTTTTGCTGCACTTTAAAAAAAGTTTTGGTCTTGTTTTACAGACGTAGGATCAATTTTGAAAAACCTAACCTTGAAATGTTTTTTTGTAAGAAGTTGTTAAAGAAAAAACGTGATCTGAAAAAAATAGTCATTGAAGAGTTATGATATAGGAAATTTTTGTTTTACACTACATGCACATATAAATGAAGCACAGACTGCACAAACGCCTGTATAGAGTGCATTTAGCTTTATGAGTCGATTGTAGGCTAGCAATCGTCTTTATCAATGCAAGTTTCGTGCTGTGTGTAAAGTGTCCAAGATAACGGTCAAGCAATAAAAGATCAAAACTGTTTGTCACAGGGTTTAATGCGCGTGTAAATTGAATTAGGCCCGCAACCAGGGTGGGGGACAAACCGGGCAATCAAAGCCTCCCACGAAATCTTTATGCATTATTTTAGATTTTCAAAAAAATATTATGTTGATCTATGCTTTATGTGAAACCCCTGAACAAATTACCGACTACTTGTATTTTAAACTAAGGTCCTTGCTTCTGCATGGTTCAATGTATTCGCGATAGTAGTTTTGTGTAGAACGTAGTTTATATGGCCTTCGTGCAAAGATTGGTTATTTAGATACTCTAGAGCAGGGATCACCAACCTTTTTGAAACTGCGAGCTACTTCTAGTGCACCGATCAATGCGAAGGGCTACTAGTTTGATATACACTTCTGAAATAAAAATTTTGCTCAATTTACCTTAAATTATTTTAGTATTGATATTGGTTAATATGAAGACATTGATCAGGCTAATTTTATTTTTAGAAAAGGCCCGCGGGCGACCTATTCGGTACTTGCGGGCGACCTGGTGCCCACGGGCACCACGCTGGTGACCCCTGTTCTAGAGCGAATTGACCAACCACCGTTTCCTTAACATTCCAGCTTTTGAAAGTGCAGCCTAAGAATTGAATGCTTTAGTTTCAAAGGTGTGCAATGCGCATTAAGCAGCGGGCATCAGCTCTAGAAAAATAAACCTAACATCAACAATTGAAACCTCTCGATTTACTGTAAAAGCTTTCGAGGAATCTATCGGCGGGTCTGCTTTTATCTTTTTGCGATGATTTAAACTTGCACATATCTGTAGGCCTATTCATGTTACGGGTCCCCACAAAAATAACAGGCAAGCGAATCAGTCAAGTTAATTGTATTTATAGAAAATCGATTTCACGTACCACTATGCATCCACAGTACTGAAATCTTATTCATATACCCTACCAAAAATTTCTTTTATCCATTATGAAATTAAGTTTCCCTGTCAGTACATTGAATGCCCATTGCCCATACGTACTTTTTCCCAATATCTGAAAAACTTTTGCATGAATATATGCAAATAACACTAAGAACCACACAGAATTTATTTAACAACTGAGGAAAATCAAAGTCAAGTGGTCAGAAAACAGTTACTTTTCTTACGCGAAGTTGTAGCATCCAAAGTTTGGTGTTACATTCGGACAACGATCACATGCAAAAATCGACATCATGTGATTTGCGGCTTAGCACATGGAGGTGAATGAAATTTTAGCAAGATCGTGATGATAAAAGAAATCAATCACTTGACGTTGTGTGGCTGTGTAAGTTAAAAATGTTAATCAAAACAAAATTTTTCAATTACAACTCTGCTTGTTTAGCCCAGACGATGGCCACTTGCAAAAAAATGGCATCATGTAATTTTTACTTACACATGGAGGCAAATAAAATTTCAGCGAAATTGCAATGATAAAAAAGCCCAACTACCTGACGTTTGGTAGGGTTACGTCAGGTTTAAACGTAAATGAACCAAAACTTTCGTCAGTGTTAACTTTGCGTGTAGAGTTAAAAGAACGAAAATGTGAGATTCGTTGATTTAAATTATGTTCAAG
>JGI24159J19872_10011000_pt1 | contig 11866 bp, 6 predicted proteins | sample Ectturendosymbi4_FD_19872 | JGI IMG/M metagenome (IMG submission 19872) | reverse complement strand
CTGCACAGTCTTGAAGTAAGGAATTATGGTGCAAAAAGAATAAATATCAGCTACCCGCTACATTTAACAATTATTTTAAACTCGGCACAGATGTTCATCCGTATAATACCAGACAAGCTAAAACTCGGCAATTAGCATTACTAAAAGCATGTTCCAACTCAGATGCAAAAACGCTGAGTTACATTGCAATAGAAATTTGATCAGATATTCCTTTCGAAATACAAAATAAAATGTGTTTAACACATTTTGCAGCCCAATTAAAAAATTTTCTACTCGGGTACCTGCAACATGTTTCGAAAAAATTACTGCAAAATTTTTTTCACAAAAAACAAAAACATTTCAGAAAACTTTTTTCAAAAAATATTTTTTGTTTTTCCCACTGAATTTTGCGAAAGAGCCATGCTGCAAATTCATATGTTGCATTTTCATTTTTCATGAACACTCTTTTTCAAAGAAATCGCCAATTAAAAAAATTTTTTTCTTTTTCTTGAACAAATTTTCTGATACATTTTTTAAAGAATTTTTTTTTTAAAGAAACTATTCTTGCAGTGACTTGTTTCAAATATAACAAACGTTTTACATGGTCCAAACGGACCACCATAGCCAGTGCTCTTTGTGATCTTTGAAGATATCTGCGACGCAGCAAACAATCTTCATCCAATCTCCAACACAAGTGCGTAAACGCTACAGTGGCTTGCTTTAAAAAACACTGGGCTGTATTAATTCCCAGACTGCTGTAGGAACAAGATGTTTAAGTCATAAAATGGTCTCGTGTAGCTGCATAAAATTGACGGATTTACGCATAGGCCGTGGCATAGATCCTCGCGCTTTGAGGGGCCATCGCAACTCTTTTCGGTGACGGCTCATTACTGACTCAAAAATTACGGAACTGCGCAGAGGCATAACTACACAGTTTGCAAGGTTGTCAAAAAAGGTGCATCCTTTTTTCATGAAGCAGCATTTTGTATTGAAAGGAATACTTTGCTATTTTTTTCATAGGCCTGTGTTACAGACCAGACTTGGACAAGTAGATAATTCTAGTTTTCTAATTCGATGAATTAGAGCGAAATAGTGTAATCCTAATTCTAATATACAATTTATTGAAAGCTTCAATGCCCCAATTTTACTTCTAATCTAATTTCCGGTTTTGCCAAAAATGCTAGTTTCTCCAACGGCATTTTGAAGATGAAACGAGAATGAACCCACGTGCAAGGAAAGTCCAACAGATTGGTCACAATTTACATGTTCCATGCCGCTTTCCTATCACTTGAGCTGAGCAGCGAAGACAGTAAAAACTCGATCAAAATATTTTCTCATTCACAGCTGCAGTACAAACTATGTGGCCCTTATCAATGATTTTTATTACATCACATTGCCTATGCATTCACACGCAGGAATCACTGTAGTCATCGCCAATCTTGGTGTTCGATCTTTGCTATTCTCATGTTTATCAGAATGAATCCGGGTTTTGGGCATGGATTGAACTTGGATTAAACTTGCTTCAAATGATTTGAGTAAATGTAATTCAAATTCGAATTTTAGTTCAGTTTCTGGTTTTCGCAAATCCGCTAATTTTAATATAATTTGTGACACCCGATTTAGCTCTAAGTGTAATTCTAGTATGGTATTCACGAGCATATCAATAGATTGGGGATTGTTCCATAGACCCTGTCTTTTCGGTATACCCACAGAAAATCGTCTAAACGGGATAGATTTGAGAATGTGCAGACCAAGGGTGCTCTGCACCAAGGTAAAGTTATTCGAGCAAAGCGTTGGAACAATGCGGTGTTGCTCCAGCGTCCAAGACTCGCTTCCACCTCGGTGCTGGGATGAACTTCTTTCTCACTAATTCAACGTATCCCTTGTGTTCACAGTTACCGGACATCTGTCAGCATCCTCGGGTCAGCATGGTCCGATAATGTAATTACGATCCAACGCGCACCAAACAGTCACTTTTTAGCAAACCCGTTGCTGAAGTTATATCAGCGAGCTACTATAGTATCGTGAACTGCACACCAGACATTTACCCATCTGAGGAGTTCCTGTTGAACGGTTTCTGATATATATTCTATTGGAGGGACATGACGCAGAACATTTGACAAACAATGTCATCAATATCCTGAAAGACTTGAAAATTTCAATTCAAAACTGCCGCAGACAAAGTTACGACAACACCAGCAGATTCTATACGAATAAGAGCTGATGATGCCTACCTAGTAGGCGAAACATATACTCTGTAAGATCTTAGTGTCTGATTCTTTGCTGGGGAAGGATTCCTTTCGATAGGCACCAGCAACATGGCGGGTAAGTACTCAGGAGTCCAAGTCAGAATTAAAAACCTCAATCCACATGCATATTTTGTTCCATGTTCTACTCATTCATTAAATCTCGTTGGCTCTTCTGCTGGGGAATGCTGCTTCAATGCCATGTCGTTTTTGGGGGGTTGTGCAGAAACACTACAATTTATTTGCGATCTCTAAACAGGTGCAAGCTTTTCACGAACGTATTCGGTCAAAATAACGTTGAATTTAAAGCATTGTCCAATGCGAGATGGTCGGCGAGATGCGATGCTGTTCGTGCACTGAGAACCTGCTATCGTCATATAAATTCTACACTACAAAACATTTCGAATGATAACACTGAAACAGGTCAGGCTTGTTTTTAAGCTTCGTGTTTAGCCACACAGATGACAAAATTTGAGCTTGTACTGTGTGATATGTGGGAGAGAGTTTTGTGCCAGTTCAATGTCGCTAGTAAGACATTGCAGAAAAAGCTATGATATTTCAACAATCTTAAGTTTGCATACTGGCTTGGATAATTTTGTGAAGTCGCTGAGAGATGACTATGGTTCATGTAAACGAAGAGACTAAAATGATCACTGACAATCACACGCATAAAGACAGACGCGGACCAAAGCGGAAGAGATTTTTGCAAGAAGGTACCAAAAATTACAAAAAATGAAGATAATCGACATTCCAATGCTTGTGACAAGTTTCGAGTTGATACCTGCTTTACAGTTATTTCAAATTGACTGAGTGCTGAACTTGAACCCAGAAAGCAAGCCCACGCAGTGTTCAATAAAACGTTTCAAGTTTTCTTCCAACTGCGTTGTCTCTCCTCCGACAAGATTCATTATCTTGCAGCCAATCTTCAAAAAATCTACTCTTTAGGTTTGAAACAACGTTTCACTGAAGGAATTGTTCATTTCTCTGGTTATCTGAACAGTATGGCTGAAAACGTTTCAACGCGAGTAAAGCTGTTGCGGCATATCAGAGAGTCAGATATTGTTGACCCATACCCCAACGTTTAAATAGCACTGAAGTTATTCTTACTCTTCCCTTCGTGAACCCTGGAGGGGAACGTTCATTTTCTGTCCTTTAAGTGAATAAAACGTAGCAGGCGTTTTTAAAATACGCAAGAGAAGCTGATTCATACTTCTATTCTGAATATAGCGTCTGATGTTACGACAGGCTAAATTGCGAAAAACTAAATGGTGATTTGGCTTGCTTGAAGGCATGAAAAAAACTTTGTGATAGACTGTGAGCTGTTGAATATGCTGGTGGCAAACATTTGTCATCAGTTCATCCAGGGTAATTATATATTTGCCCGCTGCCTTATGGACATAATTGCATGTGTTATAAACCGCTAACTTTTGTACCAATGTCAAATGTTCTTTAGAGAAAGTCTTAGAGTATACGCTATTTTTCTGTAGTGTTTTATAGCAAATGTAGAGCTTTTGTAGCTTTACAAAATTTCGTTATGTAATTTATCAGCTCAATTTATTAGCGGTGGGTTTCAGTTGTCAAACGTGTTGCAACAACGAATTATTTAGTCATTTCTGATATACTCGAGCCCAAGTCATTAGAGCACAGCGGTATCTTACTGGTAGTAAACGATTTGTCAAAAGCACTGTTTTTGAAATACGTGAGCATTGCTGAGTCAAAGTCATCAAATTTGTAGTGTGTTTGCTGTGGATCCCAGATTTACTTGTTTCCAGCAAGATTGCCAATATGCAGATCTTGCCTGAAGTTTTAGATGTTAATAATTAAAACAGGTTCTCGTGAGCTTTAATTGAAAAAAACATGTGTCTATACTGGGGTTACTTCATGTGGTTGGTTGAGGGTATTGTGAAAGTACGTTGTTGTACAGAGTATGACGTCATACTGTTTACCATTAGCCTATAGGATAGAGAGGATTGAAACACTGCATTTTGTGTTGCTCGGAAAATAACAAGTGAAAAAACGGCATAAATTAACCTTGTGTCCACTGAATGTGTTGAGCTTGTTTGGTCCATAAAAATGTAGTTTGTATAAAAAAGACGTTTGCGTGCAACTACTGTAATTTGATCGAGGACTAGACAATATTTTCGAGGGTGGCAACACGATCCCGCATGTAAATGTAAATATCCAAGAAATAAACACACCAAAGCGTTAAAAAATCACCGAAAGTTAACAAAGAGACCACAAATATACGAAAGAGCTACAACTTCCAAGAAAGGATCGCATTGCCATTTGTTCTTGAGAATAATGTAGGAAAGGTTTCAATTTCTGTCGAAGATCTAATCTAGATGACTGTACTTATTCTAACATATTTTGTCCTAACTCCGTGGCCCACTTGAAAACTGCTTCATAGCCCACCAGTGGGCCATGAACCACAGGTTGAGAAACACTGACCTAACTGCTTTTGTCCTGTTGGGAACCCTGGATTTCTCACCACTGTCTTCGTGTTTACCTGCGTTGTTATTGCTGAAAAGCGTCCACTTATTATGTTCAAGTTGCTCATTGTTTGACTTTGGAAGCATATTGTAGTGAGACTATTCGGTGTTGTTGTGCGTGACAATGGACGTAACAGGTGATTGCACTTCCTAGCGAACTACAAACCCCGATTAATGAACAGGACTGCTTTCAAAAAGTAACAGTTTTCATGTGTACCTCGTCGTCGCGTCATGTTAAAAACAAGTGTACAATTTTTCGCACACGCAAATGTTTGCAGCAGGCAGCTTTTTGCTAAAGTTTTGCAAACAAATTGTTGCTGTTTATCTGCAATCGCTTTCATTGCGAAGCAGTTTGTGCACAGCGATAATATTATTTACCGAACTTCACTAGTCTTTGAAACAACTGCAGAAGTCAAAGACCTCTGATTTGATCAATATTATGATGAACGTTTTGAAAACAGTATTATTACCAAATCAACCCACAAGATTTTATTTGAGTCAGTGGTTTTTGCATTGCTCTCTCTAACACGACTTTGACCCACGCTTATTGGTCTGCTTCTGCTACAACAGGTCTTTGTTACATTTCGTCGCATCGATGATTTGCTGACGATGGAAGAAATGGAAATATATTACAGATCGCCAAACAAAACTGAAAGTGCAGTTGAGTTTGAAAATTTCACCGGAGCTTGGGATGTAGTGGAAAAAACTCAGGTTTGGCTAACTTTAATTGGACTTTGATAAAGCAAAGTGTTCAAAATTGCCAGATCATTTCTACTTGTAGTTTTCAAACAAGCAAGGAGTCCTTGAAAAAGGTGACCTAAGTTCTGTGCATATCGACAAGGATTCATACCAACGTTTACTCCCAGCAGATGATGTGGCAAACTGCAATATCTGAAAGTAAAAATGTGGACATAGACGCCTTGTCGCAACAGTCTGCCACGCCCTAAAAAAGAGACGCTGAGGATATTGCTCATGAGCTTTAATTATGTATGCTCACTGCGATAGAGAAAGAGTCATCAGAAGGCATCACTATTTAGAACATAACAGATGAAAGAACCAATTAACCAATTTTACATCACCGCCGATCCAGATCAGACGTTCATTTGTGTGAAATATGGCCTTCGTGGCGCTTTTGCATCACTCCCTTTACATTTTTATCGGTCATAACTAGGCAAAACCAGGTTGTTTATGACTTCATTGAGCCAAACCAAGCTTCAATGACACGTCTATAGGCGCTTCAGGAGGACTCAGTCTTACTGTAATAGAGGTCTACTTCAACGTTGCAAACACTTATTCTCCATCCGACTTTGGTCGAATTACATTAGTCTCTCAAGCGTATAGGTTGCATCATGTCAAATCGTATGTATTCAAAAGCAAACGTTGAACTGCAAGTTGTGAACGCAAATTTATTGATTGCATTAGAAACAACACGAATCTTCGAACACTTCTTTTGGTCGTAGAATGTTATTGGTCATTCATTGCCATGTAGATATAATATGTACATACATATATTCATCCAAAACTTTACATTAAGCCCACCCAAAACAACGCTGCGGAAAAGCCGAACTCACCACTATCAAAGATGACGAAGGAAAACAGCATAAACTCAACAGGATATGAAGAAAATGTAGAAGTGATTCACGAGTTGAACTTGGAAGTTCCGAAAGGAAGGTATTGTTCAATTGCTGCACTGAAGACCGAAATGAATGTTCACTACATTTGTGTTGACAAATCTTATTCGTCACAAGCAAAACAAAACTGTGACTCGATTAGATACCGTAGGCCCACTAGACAATATACCGGATGTTTGTGTAGTAGGTGTTTTGTTAAAACAGTAGAAAGCATCGTAGGTCTATTAAGGGGGCAACAGTTTTGGTTCTACGACATAATAACCGACTACCTCGTGGAAAAATGTGTTTTCGTTACGTTATCACTTTTTCAATCTTTTTCCTCAACAAATTTAGTTACAAATTATTTTGATAATAATGATGTTGTCAGAAAGCATACGGTCTTGGCACACTCTATATTTCTATGCCGCAAGTTGAAGCACACTACCGATGATGAAAAATCATTGCAAAAGAAACAAGATTACGGTCAAACACCTTGAATTATCTTATGAAGTACTTGAAACTGGGCAATCTGTCATACGTTTAACCAAATTAACGCTTGTATTGTGGTATCAAAGACTCCTTGGAATATGTGGTTCTGTTGGAAGTGGAAAGTCGTCACTGATTTCGGCTCTGTTGGGTCAGCTTCGAATTAAAAGAGGGTCTCTTGGCATTGGCGGCAAACTGGCTTACGTTCCACAGCAAGCTTGGATCTTCCACGATTCTGTGAGGGAAAATATATTGTTTGGAATGTCGTGGAATGAACGAAAATACAACAGAGGTGAAACTTTCTTTCTACGGCAATTTAACTGTGAGATTATTTCTCCAAGATGGTTTTATTCATTGACACAATCATCTGTTTCCAAGATTGCACCAACTTACAAAGATGTATTGATTGATTAATCAATTTATTCAAATATTTATCAGTTCTGCCGCAGGCACGTAGACACGTGTGGGCATTCGGGGAAGTGCCCCTCAATTTTTTTTGCGTCCATCCAAATTTTGTTGTGCCTAGACAAATTTGATTTAAACATATAAACAAACAAAAATCTTCTTTTAAATATGCATTTCCCCACCAAATTTTGAAACCTGGATGCTGGCCTGCTCTGTCGGTTTTATTGTCACTTTTATGTACAAATATGTTGTTTTGATGTGCATAGTTGAAACGCAGAGTACTTCTTTCATTCATTACATGTGGAACTGATACATGACTTAGGTAATTTAGAAGGAAATCTAGTGTTTGACAGCTGACTTGTTGTACAGTTGTGGAAGCGTGTTCTCTTCAATCCGATTTCGAAATATTAACTGACGGTGATTTTACCGAGATCGGAGAGCGAGGAATCAACCTTTCAGGAGGCCAAAAGCAACGTGTGAGCTTGGCAAGGTAATGACAAGTTTATTTTGCAGCAGAGGGGTATCTCACGTTAGAGCAGTCATTGTCAAACCTGACTTTGAGGAATGGATGAATTCTGATCAACGTTTTGCTGATTTCCATCACGCTCAGAGCAACAAAATATTTAGAAAACCGCGCGAGCGACCACACTGACTCGAGATCACGTCTCTGATCACACCTCGTCGACCGGGTGCGCTAGAGGCTAGCGCTAGACTCTCAATGAAGCTATCAATGGCTGCTGATTTTGATGTACATCAATACCTATTTTAGAAATATTTTCACGACGCTAAGTATAAATAAAGAAAAAGCGAATATTCTGCATATCATTTTCATTGCAGGGCCGTTTACAGTGATAGAGATATAATTCTTCTGGACGATCCTCTCTCCGCCGTTGACGCTCATGTTGGAAAGCACATATTCTTCGAATGCATCAAAAAGGAACTGGCTGGAAAAACTGTCTTGTTCGTCACCCATCAATTGCAGTATCTCAAAGATTGTGATGAAGTCATAATGCTTAAAGACGGGAGAATCGCCGAGAAAGGCAAACATGACGACCTGATGACGCACGAAGGAGAATACGCCGAACTGATCAAGTAAGTTTATGCCGGTTACCTAATTCGCTGCATAGTTTCGTTATCAATATTTCATGTGAATAAATGGACAACAGTAGATGGCGCCCATGACTAACAAGTCGCAGTGATAGTCGCCACAAGCGAATGATCGAAATTCACTTATCCCTTTATGAAAATAGTGCAACCTTGTATCAGTAGAGGGATCTCCTTGGGTGTTCTATGTGATTGCGAGTGGTTTTCCTGTTAGTTTAATCCCCCGAAATGCCATCGCAGTCTTGGATCTTCTTTCGGTCTACCGGGCGCATAGATGTAAATAAGCGTACATATTGTTTGGTGTTTCAGCAACTTTTACCTGGAACAAAAAAATGAGGGCAACTCAAATGAAATCGACCAAGGACTCGTTGAAAAGATAATTAAAAAAAGAACTCCCAGCGAGATAAGCGCAGAAGTGCTAGGTAAAGAACGTTTATTCAACTTGAATGTCGCCTCAAATCTGTTCCTTCAGTGAATCAGTTACTTTCTTAAGCATGCGTTTGCAATGATGTGTTTGTATGTCTGAGGGAACATTTGTGCGTGTTTGGCTGTTTGATCGCCTTCTTTGCATGTCTGTCAGTGTCTTCCATGTTTTCGCGTTTGTCAGTATCTAGAAATCTATTGAATCCTATCATGTAACTTGTAACGGCTAATTACGAACACAGTTGAAAGAGAACTGGACGATATCAGTCTCGATTCTACAACGATCGTTACTCCTGAAGTGGCTCAGATAGTATTTGAAAGAGTGGGAAGCATCCGTTCTGTTGCCAGCGTCAGAAAAAAAGGTACATCTCTAAATCGACAAAGTTGCTGTTTCAACGCTCATCGGTTGTAGAGAGATGTGTCAACCCACTTCGAGTGCAGTTTTTTAATGAATCGAAATTTCTTGAGCGCGTTGTTCACCAAATCATAATTAGTTTAAAATCAAATCACTTATCTTTAAATATGAATCACTTGAAATTAGGTTACCACAATTGAAACATTTCCAATGAATCACTAATTAACTCTGCACCAGGGTCATGAGGTACAGAAAATTGTTTATTCGTTAAACAAATATTGTAACGTAATAGGAACTTGTTCATCTCTTGACTAAAATGTGCATGCAGATCATGTGAAAGTGTGATGAAAGTATTTGCTAGGACTCACAACAATATTGAATCATTATTCCCTCATTTATGACTAGAACTGCCTTGGTCAGCAGTTCAACTTGGGTGAACTCCAAGAACTTTTTAATGGCTCGTAACCAGAGGTCACTTGGTTCGAAATTGAATCGGCCTTGACAAAAATAAAGAGTTGAAGAAGTGAAGGGTTTACGCTCACTAACACTTAAAGAGCTAGCAAGGATTGTGTATAATTTTTTGCATTGTGTTTCTTTATGTTCGCGAGAGTCACAAGTTGCAACCGAACAACTAATATTTTTCAAAATGTACTGAACGTCTGCGGTCAAACAAGTTAAGGGTCATTTTGGCCATAAACAATAACAATATCTGCCATTTTTTTGCTGGAGAATTGTCACCGAAAAGTAGGGTGTAGTGCCCAGTTTTGCTGAAAATGCTCATGAAAATTTTCCTTTGGACACCACGGACATTGCTGCTTACATTAAAAATAAGACTGTAAAAAGAAAACTCTCATGTAAATCTAATAGAACTGGAATTATACAGATCACTAAGGCATCTGTACACTTTTCAGATGAAGGAATATATTCTAAAAAGCAACCGAAATCTCTTGTTCAAAGTGAGGCCAAAGCTATGGGTTCGGTTAAAAGCTCGACATATATTTCTTTCATCAAGGCTGCGGGCGGGTGAGTTTTTCATTTTTTGCAGCCCATCTAGTAGCGTTTTTTCCTATTTCTATCTTCGCACTGCAGCAGCGCAGCAGCACAATCGAAGTTTTAACAACAATAGTCCTTCACAGAAATGTGGCTGATAAATTGGAATCATTCCTCTAGAATAGGGGCTCCCAAACTTTCTTTGACCATGTACCCCTTCAGCATTTCGACAGACGAGCATGTACCCCTAAAATTTCACAAGACAAAAAAGCTTATCGTGACTAATCACAGACATTTTTAAGATTCAGCATATAATGGTTTTTGAAATTAATATTCACTGATATGTGTGTATAAATATTTCAAAATAAATACTATAAAATTATATTATTTCCATCTACAGCTAAACTTAAATGTACATCTTCAGATAGACAAATGTACTCCTAAGGGTACATGTACCCCAGGTTGGGAACCTCTGCTCTAGAAAGTAAGTAAACTAGCGATCTTAAAATAAAGATGAATCTATCAATATTTTTGATTCATCATCAAATGCTCTATTGCTGTGAAGAGTAAAACATGTCATGAACAACATGCGATCATCATCGAGAATGAAAAACATGAACTTTAAAAGCAAATATGACTTTAATGAAAATTGGATAAAATGTTTCGCACAGGTTTGTGATTTCCTTCGCTTTGCTTTTCATTATCGTCGTTTTGGTATTTGGAAGCACGTTCTGCAACTGGTGGCTGAGTTACTGGATCAATCAAGGAGGCAAACGGACAACATGCCCAGATGAAAGTAAGAGTGTTCACAAAAACGTAGACATATTTTCCTTAACCGCCAGCGTCCAGTATCAAATTAATTTGAAAAAAGAATCTCTTTTTACACTTTGTACGGATTTGTGTTTTTGTCGAGATCTAAAACGAAAATGACAATCTGAATTTGATACACTCGACTCCTGGCGATTGCTGTGCGAACTACTTGAGTGTGCAACTTGCTCTTGCAATAATGAGACTATTGGTAAGAACCACAAATCCATGTCACTGTTTTGATACAAAAAAGCGGCGTTATGGACGTAACGGTGAAAAACGCCTATTCCCAAATGTATTTGATAAGTGGCGGTACCTACAACTGTGTTGTTAAACAATATTTTTTACACTTTTGAAAGAACAATATGTGAAAAATTGCTTCGAAAACTCATATTTTCCGTTTCTTGTGTTGATTCAGTTGTTTTGCATTTTAGAACAACAAATGCATACTTTCTTATTGCAAATAAAAAATAAATATCAGCGCAAACTTTATACTGTATTGGTTTTGCTGTTATTAAATTCAGCGAATTTAGGAGATTTGTAGAACGTTTGCCCTCCCGACATTTGTCATGAAACTATGTTTTTTTTCCGCAGGTACCACATTTTCTCCAGGTCTTACCAGCACGCAAGCAAGCAACGAAACCTGTGTACCATATGTTGATCCCAATATTTCAACTGGTAGCAATCTTGCATTTTATCAAGTACGCACTTACATGCTTTTCAGCCCAGGTTTTCCCAAACATTGTGGTCCGCGGACCGCCATTTGTAAATTTGCTTGTTCTCAGTTTCCGGTCTTACATCGAATCTATTTTTGGCCCAACCAGCGCAGAAGGATGATACAAATCGAAATAAATGACGCTGAATAATGTTTTAATGTACAAAACTGACATCAATGGGACGGATGAGAGGTTGATTCATACTGCACAAATTTCAATTCTCAGAACTTTTTACGATAGGTTAAAGGTGTAAGTC
>JGI24159J19872_10010998_pt1 | contig 11866 bp, 8 predicted proteins | sample Ectturendosymbi4_FD_19872 | JGI IMG/M metagenome (IMG submission 19872) | reverse complement strand
GGTCGGAGTCGGTCCGGAGTCGGAGTCGGATAATCGCAATTGCCCGGAGTCGGAGTCGGAGTCGGATGACGGGACTTCCGACTCCACAGCCCTGCCTGATACACGATTGTTTATTGTTTGGCTAAGACAACAATCGCTTAAATACACATGCCATATTTTAAATTACTCAAAATCAAGAACGTCCTTCAACTGCGAGTAGTGTGCCGACATTAAAACCACTTTTATTTCAATACAACATTTGCAGGTTTATAGCCTGCAGCATAGCGCATAGTGCCGCCCCCATAAAAGTGCCGCCAGGGGCGGACCGCCCCCCTCAGCTACGCCACTGTTCTGACTACAAACAAATAATTATAACTAAGTGTAATGAGTTGCGCGCATACCAAATGTGAAATTCCTCTATACTTGCACAACATACGGCCCGCGGGCCGCATGTGGCCCGCGACAGCTTTTCTTGCGGCCGTGAGGCCTTTCTCAATTGCAGAAAATGTTGCAAAAGTTCGATATCGAATAATTTACAACAGAACCAACTCTGGCCTCGCGGCAAGCTTCTGAACAATCTGCCTGCTTTCATACTTCTGCGATGATCAGAACTAGCACGTATCCATTTTTCCGTAGTTGTAAGCCACAAATGACGCCTCAANAACGGCGTCCCACAGGGATCTTTCCTGGAACCCCTTCTCTTCAACATCAACATCTCTGACCTGCCAAACACCGTCTCCAGAAAGTTTGCATGCGCTGATGACCTAGCAATCATGGATGCTGGTGGAGATCGGCAGGCAAGGGGTACTGAGCAAAGACATGGCAACCATAAGTGAATACCTTCAGACCTGGAAACTAAAGCTCAGCACTACACAAATGGTGTCGGGAATCTTCCAACTTAACAACAAGGAAGCTAAACGTGCGCTGAATGTCTTTCTGAATGTCAGCAACGAAATCCTGCCCTTCTGCTCCGAAACCAAATACCTCGGAGTAACGCTGGACAGGTCACTCACGTATCGCCGACACCTCGAGTCACTTCGCAAAAAGTTGACATCACGTGTCGCACTCTTGAGACGTTTTGCTGGCTCTGGCTGGGGTCAGGCCCGTAACCAACTTGGGAAACAGGATGGGAGAAGAGTTTTCTGAGGGGCCCAAATTTTTTGAACTATGTCCAATAGTTTTAAACGATGTCCAACACATTTCTCCAAGGGTGCAAAAATTTTTCTAGGGGGGGCTTCGCCCCCCTGGTTACGACCTGGCTGGAGTGCTGGAGCAACAGCGTTGCGAACAGCCACTCTAGCCCTGGTCCACTAAACAACAGAGTACTGCGCTCCTGTTTGGTTCCGCAATGCTCACACCCGCCTCATTGGGCCTGCCACCAACGAAACCTTGCGAATTGTGGCTGGATTCGTGCGTCCTGCACCAGCAGCCAACCTTCCTATGCGCGCAGGCACCCAACGTGCTGAGCTTCGTCACAAAGGAACCACACTGCCTCTAGCACGCCGTGCCATGGCGCCTGGACACCTGCTCCACTCAGCGCTCACCTGTCCACCGAGTGGGAGTGCACGGCGTCTCAAAGCTACACACCCATTTGCACCCGCCGCACAACAACTCATCAGTTCAACTGACACAACAACAACAGAAGTGCGGCGCTCTGGGCGGATCACCGATGGCATGAGGAGTGGTTGCACAACACCGCGAGACTCCGTACTTTCATCCCCGACACCGGCACCCACCCTCCTGGAATGGCCCTGCCAAGAACAGCCTGGGTCCAGCTTAACCGTCTCCGCAACCAGGGACGGCGTTAGCAAGTGCGGGGCCCGATTAGAAGCACTTTTGCGGGGCCCCATTCAGTGACGTGTGTAGAAATTTTGAGGGGATGCATCAAGTCACTGGTGATAGAAATCGGTGATGTTAAAAAAGACGAGGCCCGGGGTGACGCCAGGACCTCTACAGCACAAACTTCAATAAACAGTGCTGGAAAACCCAATGAATCAAAGAATTACAACACTCAGTACCGTCTATCTGGCCAGGCACTACCATGACCAGAAAGGAGGTTTTGCGTGTAGTACAGTACCTTAACCATCTCTGCCTTGCCTTAACGAGGAACTATGGAAAATAACTTGGCTAAACATTACTTAGAAACAAAGACGATACTTACTAAAGAAATTTGATGAGGGCGTTAAAAACCGTGCAACTCACTTGGATTTTCGTTAAAAACCGTGCGGTTCACTTGGATTGGCAATATAGAACCCACTCTTACAAAATGCTGTGGGCCACGCAAGGGATTTTTTAAAGATTTGACTTTTCTGCCTGCAAAGACATTTTGAGAGACTGCAGCTGTTTTATCTGAGATGATTGTAAAGCATGGTTTTCGTGTATTTTGATGTTGGTAGTAAAGCGAGTTTCAACTGTTTTGAGAGACCGTTGGAATAATTTAAGAACCGTTTTGATCTCTCACAACCCCTTGAAAAGCACTGGGTCCCGCGCCGGAAATATTCACAATCAGCTTCGACACAAAGTGCAAATTTGTGTTGGTTAGTTGGCGTAGCGCGGGGCTCCCTTTATCGCGGGGCCCGATTAGAAGAAATCGGTCAAATCGGCTTAAAACCGGCCCTGTCCGCAACGGTGTCGGACGTTCCCGCTACTGCTTGCACAAATGGGTTATGGCCTCCTCTATGACCAATGAGTGTGGCGCAGAAGAACAAACCGTCGACCATGTTGTCCTCCAATGTCCGATCTATCGATCTCGCCATGGACTGTACGGCCGGACGATTCTGGATGATGAGACAATTGAATGGCTGGTCAACACCAGCCCCGAGATCTAGTGCGGCCAAGCAGTGGACAGTGGATTAGTGCGGCCTAGTGCGGCCAAGCAGTGGATAACAACTGGCTCAAACGAAGAAAATGAAGCCGCAAAAATGGCGGAAGTAAATCGATCACAGTTTATTTCACAGGGAAACCAGTTACGCGTTTGAAACGCGATAATTACCGTATTTTTCGGACCATTAGGCGCACCGGATTATAAGGCGCAGTATCAAAAATTGAATGCTAGCTGTTCTTTTTTTATGCATAAGGCGCACTGGATTACGAGACGCATTAAATGGAGCAAAGCCAAGGTAAGTCAAACTGTATTCAACTCTTTCACAATAACTCCCAAGTGCAGGGGAGTCGCCACTGCTGGAGCTTAATCTGTCAGTACATACAAGGGAGTCACACACATGCATAATCTGTCACACATGCATAATCCCCTAGACACGAATAGAATAAAATAAACGTTGTGCGCGTGTTTGATTCGGTGTGCGCCAATGTAATCAGGAGCCTCGTGGATACACGATCTGTGGTATGTGCCAGCTCTCGGATGCTGCTCATTGTAATTGTTGTTGGTTTATTACGTAACATCATGGTCTGTTTACAAACAAATCGTGACTAGCAATTAAATAAATAGCATCGTTTACCACCTATAATTGGTTCTAGATGAGAAAGCACAACCACATTCATACATTAGGCGCACCGCGTTATAAGGCGCACTTTCGATTTTTGAGAAAATTAAAGGATTTTAAGCGCGCCTTGTGGTCGGAAAAATACGGTAATTGTTTTCAGAAATTCTTCCAAACTACAACGACATAGACTTTTGCGGCCCGCGGCAAATTTATGTTGATAATTTAGCCCTTCGAGCTTTTTGAGTTGTGCAGGCCTGCTCTACTCTCGTTGTTATTTAATATCTTATCGGAAATACTACCTGTTCTGATTTGCAGAGACATTTACGCATTGCTTAAATCCGAACAATATTATCTTGTGATTGCTGGACAGAACAGTAATTTAGTGTACTCGCCAAGTTTGCACTTTACTTCAAATAAGACACAAAAACAAAAAAAGTGTTGTCAGGGTTTTGCAAGCAACCACTGTGCACTTCGTAGTTGCCATAGAAAACACAACAAATCCTTGGTATCAGCTGTTTCACATATCCAGGCAAAAATAAAAGTTTCCCACTGAAACAAAACCTGTGTTTATGACTCTTGCAATGTTACTTTTGGGGAACAACTGTATTTTCACTCTCTGGATATCTTTGCAGATAAAATAGTATAACAAATTTAATACACAAATTAATGATGAAAGCATGATCTTCCCTCGTGTGATTTAATTCTAGTCCCCTTTTATTGCCAACTTACGATGTTCATTGATACAGTTTTTTCGCAATTCCGCTTTGCCCGTTTATCTGATCAGTGATCATCTTTTTCACCACACGTGTAGTTTTTATTTACTTTTCGATGTGCCTCCCATTACAACGTTTACCAATTAAAGCTCTCTCTAGCGTATGTCTCACAAGCGAAGGTTCGTACAACCTCTCAAGACCGCCTCCTTACTTTCTACCAGCTTTGTTTTGCGTCACAACCATGGCTCATAGTGCTGTGATTTCATAGCTGTGGTTTGTTGCTCTGCAATTGACGTCAGATAGTTTTTGAATTTTATTGAAAGTAAATATTTGAAAACGGCCTAGTTTCCAGTTTTTACTTGCCACAGATTGTGCTTTCTACTTTTGAGTGTGTTGGATTTATCTGCCCTTGCTTCAGTTCTCCAGCATTTCACATGTAAGTATTTCTTGCAGATTTTAGGGCTAAGGAAGCGTATATAGTTAAATGAAATCGATTTCTTAGTAAAAAAATTGCTGCTTGATTAAACTACGTCGCTTTTGTGAAGACTAGTTACTTGAAAACAGATACGTGCAAAGCCCAATCATTACAAAGACATGACAGCAGAGCCCAGTCGGCTGATTTCCCGAAAGCTTGCAGCGAACCGAGACGTTTTATTTGTCTCTGCATACCTGTGCAGATAAAGGGTTTAACAACCTAAACGCAACAAGTCAACATTCCAAGAATGGTCTTCCCTCGTGTGAAGCACTCTTTTCCTCTTTTTCTATCGATTTGCGATGTCCGTTTTGTTGCCATGGTGGTTGTGGCAGAAAAAGGTTGAAAAACATCGTCCACACTGCGGGACAGGGACATGTCCCGCAAAGAAAGTGATAGCGCAATACACACCTTTCCTTTTCAGGTGCAGTGACTGCCGCACGACTACGCTTGCAGTAGACTCAATGCAAGGGCTCTGCTACACAAATGTGGTTGTAGCAACGCCTTCCCGTGGTACACTCTGGTATTGCAAAAGTTGGTGTGTAAGTGGCGCGACTGGTCAGTCTAACGGCAAAATTTGGGACAGCTACTACCATGAAATGCGCAAAATTAAATAAACCCATCGCGCACCGGTTGTCACGCGCGTGACCAAGGACCGCGCTCGAGCTTTAGACAGAGGAGCCCGTTTGGAAAATTCGCGGCAGTTCACCTGTAAGCTTTCGCTTGCAGATTTCAAGACTGAGGATGTGTATGTTAACGTGAAGCCGATTTCTTATTAAAACAATTTGATGATTGATTCTACTGCATCACATTTGCGGCGACGAATTACTTCAATATTAGTGTGCAATGATCTACTCAATATTAGTGTTCTCGTACAGGGAAGATCGAGCATTGCTTTGTGTCAAGGGATCATAAGTTTGCTTGATGTCCCATTTGTTAATGGTCGACGCTGCGCTGATGGACATGGAAAATACTGGGATGCTTCTGACGCAGAATTGATAAATTACATGAGATTCCGCGCCCAGTGTGAGATCAGGTCTTGTTTGCAGCAGTTATGAGTTACAAAGGCCACATTGTGTCGAGTTCGCCGCTCTGCGCCTGTAGCAGTTGCGTGTATTTCAAAGTATGATCAGAAAAAAAACATTGCTTTGTTCTTTGCACGATCGTCGCTGCATGGTTTCTGTATGAAGCAGCACTTCTCTTTTGTCGTATCTTAAGACGTCACGTTAACCAATTGAGACCAAAACACATTGGCGTACTCAGTGCACGTGTTTACACAAAAAATAAAAAGTTACGAAAACTAATTTTCTCCATATCTCCACATAGCAATACCAAAGTCCCGTTTACCTGCAAAAACAAACTGGATCCTGAAATCCCAATGATCTGTTTTTGTAATTTCGTCGTGATTATAGTCATGCACTTCAAATTCATTAAGTTCCAGCCATTGGCGTCTTTGCAACGAGGCACTTTCTTATCGACGGACGAAAGGTGGAGAAATTGACGATGTGCTTGTACATTACTGAGAAAGACATCNAAAACAAGATCAAATCAGCTTCATGTACCTAGGACCAAAAAATTGGAAGTGTATATCAATATGTAATAAAAACAAAACATTTNTTCAATTTAAAAACATTGCTATGATTACCTGCTTCAAAATTATACTTAGTTTTGTTCACATTTGCTTAATTGTACGAAACCAAAGATATTTTGCGTATGTATGTGTTGGATGGCTTTTTGAAGTGGGCAGTGATAATTGTCTGATCTTTTTCTTTAATATTGAAAATTTCTGTTTATACATGAGATGTGACGTTAAGTCTGGGTTGATTTTGGTACATTTGAAGCTTGTTGGACATGTATCTGGTTTTACGTATTTATTTGTTTGTTTATCGGCTGTAGTTCACTAATATGTGAAGGCCCAAGTGCTATGCTATCAAAGCTTTGCATGAATAGGATGAGTGTTTCCAAATACAAATGGAATAGAGTTTTGGCCGTGAAAAGGTTTCCGAAATATATCTAAATGAAAATTGTAGATATTCTAAAAAGTTTTTTACTGTGTCAGAGAATTATTATGTACTAACGTGGTTGGCTGCGAGCTGCTGTGTTATCTTTTTGCGCGGGTAAACTTGAGCTGTTATGTTAATTTTCTGAGAGCTGATAAGTTGTTTTTTTACGGAGATAGCCCTGTTGTGGGGGTAGTTTATAAGTAGGCTGAGGGGTTTCAGATGCGGATTGCTGGAGTTGTAAACTGCGTTTTAAATTGACTGAATTCAGAGTGGTGTTTCTTGCTTTGTCCACTGTGTGGTGTTGTGACTTTATTGCAACATCTTAATCTATGTATGCATTTTTTTGTTTTTCACAGTAATGTTTCACTTGTATTTTGTTGTTTTACATGAACTTGTAGGGGCAGTAACCCCCACTGACAGCTATGGCTGTCGCTTCCTGCCCCTGCATTCCTGACCACATGCTCTTCACGTAGTCGGGGTGCTAAATAAAGTGAACCTTTAAAAAGGAAACTGAAGTGAACTTATTGATAATTGTAAGTCAAAGTAGTGACGTACGCAAGTGAATCCATCACAATTTATTTGCACAAGGAAACTAGTTTCGTGTATTTAAACACATCTTCAGTCCTTCGAAGTCAGTGAGAAAATCTTACCAGAATGTTGACACTGAAATTACATTAGTTGCAACTCTGCTTTTAATAATTGAACACACGGAAATGTCAGCATAAAAACCGCGAATCCGTTGGGAACGGACGGCTCTGTCAAAAGAAGAGGCATGTGTGTCCGTAATTTAAGACGGTAACCGCAGATATTGAGGGTCGCACTTTATTAACAATATAGGTGGAAGTTATACAGAATATACTGCAGTCAACAAAGCTGTTCGTACGTGAATGCTGTATGTTTTGTAATTTGGACCATGTTAGGTTGTTTTAAGCGAGAGAACTTTGTTGAGAGCCTTCATTCCTGTAAACCCGTAAATCTATGAGCATTTGATCATTCGCAATGGTAAAAATGATTCATTCATACTGCGGAACTTTTTGCTTTATATTCTACCATTTCGTCCTTAAACGTTAGTGTTGTTTGACGAATTCATCTTTTGTGTAAACGAAGTTCATGGTTGACGTGGCATCAAGGAATACAAGTATCGTGCCGTTTTGATAGCACCCAGCAGCTAGCTAGTCTCCAGCGAACGAACCGTCATGTGCTGTTGAATGAAGAAAATCGATGCAAATTTTCTCACTCCCAGAGCAAGTGTGACGGACAGGGCAACAGTGTTCTGTCGCAATCTTGCCGCCCTCGTTTGTTACCATTTCGGACATAGCAGGTGCTGCGTTGTGAGATAGCATAGTCTGCTATCAGGGAACCGGCCTGCACGCACCATACGTACTGTAAGTCAGCGTTGATAGCTTGATAGTAAGTACCCTAGCGGGTAATTGACCTCCGGTCTCACAAAGCTAAAGCCTAGGACGTAGAAGCGCAGGACATTGCATATACCCAGTTTGTGAAGGCATATCTAATTACTTACAGCAAATTCAGTTGTAGGCGCTATCCAGCAGGGAACATGCCACTGTTAGTGGAAACCAGAGGGTGCTGGGAGGCGTTCTGGCAAATTTTGCTTTTACGCTGGATGTTGCGCCGGGCGGCTCCTTGCTAAAAATATGAGTTTGTTGCCCGAAGAACTGCAGTAACTTTCTGCACCAACAGTCGTTGTACATTGGGTGCAGTGATTTTTGCTCAGCTGTAGATTGGCGAAACATCTTAGTTGTTCACTGGTGACCAACAGCTTTTCGAGTGTAAGCGAAAAGTTTGTCGTCACGACTTGTGCATTCCTTTATCGGGAATGCCAGTTCGAAACACGACCGTGTGCAGTTCAGTTTAGCTTAGGTTTGGAGACTTACAGTTTCTGCTTGCTAAGTCTATGAGCAAGGTTGGTTTTAGCTCTTATGTATAACACCGGCACAGCTTGTGTTGTGCTGTTGGCCTCTTCCTTTGCCGAGTGTAGAAAAATCGAAAAAGTAGTGGTAACCGGTCGGTGGTCTTTCGGTGGCAAGATGCATGTAAAAGAGGCATCTAATTGCAACGTAATATCCACGGACCAATGGGGAATAGGAGCTTACTAATCTATTGTTGGCATTACTAGCAACTGTCGTTAGAAGAGTAATTGTTGTACAAATAAGCATTATCTACCTTGACATAAAGTCAGATAAATGGATCTATGTTTAGATAACACAATTATGGAATATTTCAGGCCGGGTATATCTGTTAGCGAAGTGTTGCTTATTTGCTTGCATTTTCCATTTTGAGCTCTATTGTTCAACTGTCGGTCAATCTTCAACTAATCTAGTGCTGAAGCGCACATCGAAAATGAATGATAGGAAAACAACTCAGCGGAGTGGTGAGTTTGAACTGCGAGCAGCCTGCGGGTAAGCTGCAATTCGCATTAAAAATATTTGTACTGGGTTAAAACCAAGTCGAAATTGGTTTTATGCATAGCCCGGACTTGACGAACAAGTCTTGTTGATTGGCGTTGCTCAGTTTTTACAATTTTGAGAAAGCGAGGTGATTGTAAATTGACCACACTCTTCCGGTTGCAGGAATTTTGTGCTAAAGCTGGGTATGAAACTTTTTTTGGCTGTTGTTTATTGTTGGGAATAATTTTGAAAGAGAGCATTAGCAGAACCGTCGCCAGAAAGTTTTCAGTAGGGCGGCTTTGCAGTTCTGCGGGGGGGGCTTTGCGTTTGTGTATGGGGGTTTGACATTATAAAATTAACCAAAGCTCCACTTATTTGTAGTGTTAACTCCACTTATATAGTGTTTCACGTTTCAATTTGAGGGGGCTTTGTTTAGAGGGCTAAACCCACCAAAGCCCCCCGTGGCGACGGGACTGAGAATTAGCACTACAGATCAAAGCTCGTTCGTCATTTTGCGCTTCGTATGCATTGCGTGTGACTTAAAATCTAACAATTAACCGGTCTCGAGCATGGTGCCCATACAGTAATTTGTAATAAAACAAGATTGTAAATGAAAAAAAATTATCTACCAAAAAGCCCAAAAATGTTGTTTACGAAAATACATATGAATGCAAATACCTGAGGTGAAACGGTGATTACAATACTGATTTACTTTCAGTCGTGGGCGCAATTTTGTTGTAAAATGTGAGGGGACAGCTTGGTGTGAAACCAATATAGTCATCTGGTCAGTGCAAAAGTGAAGCTTTACAAATACACATTCCCAATCTTGTTTTTAGTGTTTTGAAAGAAATACTAACTAATCACGCTTTGCTTTATCCTTGCAGATGATTTACAAATCAATATACTTAAATTTGTTATTGATATAGTCAAAAGTTAATATACTTAAAAGTCTGTCTTTAATTCCTAGACAAGTCCCTAAGTTTTGAGCTATGTAGGTAAATATATAGCAAGTCAATACTTCTTCAACGTTTTGATTGAAGTCCTGTTTACTATGGTTGAAGACAGTCTTTTGCAAAGATGCCCATCCTAAAACTAATTCTCTGCAGTAGGGCCGGTTTTTGTCTTCGGCGAAAGCTTCGCACAGATTTGCCTGAAAATGTAACTTTCGAACATTATAAACTTGCATCTTTAAATTTTACCTTGTCTCCTAATACGTGACAACCAACTTTGCAGCAAAGCCAGTTACATTTGTACACGAAACAAATCATGGCTGTTCTGTGGTCTCTCACACGTGCAGCTGTTAAACTCTCATTGTTTGAAGACAGTGACCTATCTTACAGTATACCACACAGGCTAAAATGTCGGACAGAAGCAGTTAACAATCCTTCGCGGTCTCTAGAAATTTGCAAAATGCTAAATATCATTTTATCGAAGATAAAATTTATAAACATCAGAATCAGTGATACTACACCAAACTCTGTTTCAACATCAACTTGTCTATGTATAACATCATTTCCATGAAAAGCTGTTTACACAAAACATGACAAACGTCACTTATTTTTGAAACCTCTCTAAATACAAAACTTTAAGAGAAAAATGTGGGGGCATGGCATATTATATCCCCGCCGCCTGAAAAAGTGGGGGCACATGTTCCCAGTGTCCCCCACCTAATTGCGCCTATACTTACAGTTCCTCTTCCAAATTTTCGTCTGCAGCCTGAACATTAACATTTGGATCACTTTTTCCGTTGCTCAAAACGTTTTATATAAAGCTGGTGACATACGCCATTAATGACATCTCTCAGTAATTCAGGCTGAGGTGTCCAATAGCCGTTTTGCTGGCTTCTTGACAATGATTGTTTTGCCAACAACTTTTCCTTAACAATCTCGGTTTTGGCGAGTTGGTTTTTGTTTTAATGTGATTACCCGCAACGGGTGAAAATTTTCTTTCTGGTGATGCAGTAGAGTGTGGCAAAACCAGGACGACTCCAGGTAAACAGCGGCACTCGGGCTCATCATATGTTTTGCATACAGTCCTTACATTCCATACAAAATAAATTTATCCAATCGCTCGAGGCTTGCGTTACTGAAATTTCCATTTGATCTAATTCTTGTTGGCATTATCGTTTCTCTGTGACGTCAGTTACGTAACAATGATTAAGAAGTTCTCATGAGAACTCGTCTGTTGTTGTGTAATTTACGTCACAGAGCAATGATAACGCCAGTTAGTCCTCTGCGTACTAGGCTCATTCATATTAGCCCGAGTTACCGGAAAAGTTATCGTTCGTTTGAAATTATCCCCGAATAGGAACTGTCCATTGGTTTGGAATTCAAAATACAAATCCATTGCTTCAAAAAATATTAAATCTGATATGAATTGTATTTACAAAAATACTTCAATGCAGAGGGCAGCTCGAGCTGTAACGGATGAGCCCGAGTAAAGCGCGAGCAAACGAGGTCAAGAGAACGCCTACTACGAACGGTATTTTTTTATTCAAGTCACCTGCAACATGGAACGAAAATATAAGAACAGTGACGAAGGCCCAACGAAAAAAGCCAGAGTTAACCTTAATCAGTGAAGTGGGTATTGGCACAAATATACAAAACAAGTTCGCGTTCTGCAATGTAGGCCTAAATATAAATCGTAATCGAAGTCTTGGGCGCAGCCCGAGGAGCCAGAATGCCGGAGTCGCCACTATTCCAAACTCCGAGTTGTCTAAGTTTAAGCCGTCTTTGTTGTTTCGCAAATAATGCCAGAAATCAGGGCTAGATTTATTGGACAAGGACACATCTTTAAACTATCGATATAGCTTCCAGCTGATCTTCAGGCACAAGATGGGGAAAATGGA
>JGI24159J19872_10010997_pt1 | contig 11870 bp, 9 predicted proteins | sample Ectturendosymbi4_FD_19872 | JGI IMG/M metagenome (IMG submission 19872) | reverse complement strand
TTTTTAAGGCGTTTTAGGGACCCGATTCGGGTTCCTAGAATTTCAAATCGGGTCCCTAGAATCAGAGAAAATTATCATCGGGTCCCTAAAATCAAAGAAAATCGGGTCCCTAGAATCAGAGAAATCGGGTACCTACAGATCCATACCGGGTTCCTAACATTTTCCTTAAAAAAAAACCTGCCTATACAGTAGTGGAAAATCTAGTTTAGTTGATTTAATTTACCATTGTTGCAAAACCTCTCACCGCGTTTATCTCAGTGTTCGGTAAAGCCGTTATGTTGACGCAATTCCCAACAACCTGCGGCAACAGCAAAGAATACCGTTGTCACAAAACTCAGCGAAGCGCACTGTGCGTGTTGCCTAGTCCTGAAAGATGCGTATTTCGGCGACAAAACGATACCGATCTCTTGTTCAAGGGGCGCTTTGCGCTCTTAAGGCTTGAGATTTTTTATAAAGCTTCGAATTATGGTCACAAAGTACTTTGTTTTTGATAAAAATTGCTCCTATCCTATTGAAAGCGGAGACCTGAGAAACAGCCAACAAGCTTTTCTCACTGTTCTAGAAACTTGCCGTTTGTAGGTACACTGCGTTGGAGTGCGAAGAGGGACACTTCGGTTCTCCTGGGTCGAAATCCTCCTATTTCTGCATCAAAAAGCAGGTTATTGTTTCCGCGTTTCTCGAACTTTTAGCGTTGAGCCAGTGTTTCATTTTTAGAGTAGTTACGATTGTTAATCGTTCTTCCTGTATGAAAATGGTCATCACTAAATTAAATCAAAGCGAAGCCGAAGTTTTCCAATTCAACAGTATTGTTTGGAAACATTTCATTGCATGTAAACTTACATCTGTAACCCAGCGAGCTGTTTATAATGTTTTGCACGTCCCTATTCCATGTTATTCGTTGTTAAATGCAAATCGTGTTGCGCTTCTTATTCTGCACCGTTTTAGGGGTCGTCGTTGCTAAGCAACAGCTTATCGCAATTCTTTGTCACCATGCAGGCGGGTACGTCACTGAGCGGCGAGTTGCGGCAGCGCGCATTGGACAGTAAATGCCGACGTGTGCTCAAGTACACGACGCCCGAGGATGGCGCTGCAGTTACGCTGAGGAGCTTGGTTAAAACAGTTTGTCTGGTGAGCAGTTTTTCCGTCTGAAAGCGCAAGTGATCTGTGGTGGACGTCATTTCTGGTTGATATGAACCCCAAGTTCTTGTGCGGCTCATGCTGTCATTGCTGCGTAACAACAAGCTGAAATGTGGTTGTGTGCAGACAGGATCACCGCTAAGTTTTGAAGGCAAAGCGTGGCAGGCTGATTCCTCGAAGGCTCAAGAGGCGAACCTAGAGCTTTTAATTCTCTGCTGTGTAACAACTCTTGCATCTACCTTGCCTCGAAACAACTGAATCTAACTAAGATTGTTAGCTGAGTGGTGGTTGGCGCACTTAGCTTTCAGCAAAACCTAAACAGAGCAACTGGATATAATGATAACATAACCTGGTCAGGCCCTGTGGCAAAGTGCTTCGGCCTATTTTCAACATCTCCCCTCGGCAAGTTGGCTGCTTTTACAATAATCTGCCTCAAGTAGGAAAAGTGGATATATAATGGCATGGCCATTGCCTGACGTTGGTCAGTGTTTCTTTCATTCTTTAACGCAGTGGGATGACGAAAAAGATTTGGGCATGTGCATGTTGTTAGTCAAGTGTTTGGAAGTCTGTTGCATTGTTCTTGCTCTAATTCAGCGCGTTATCCAATTTGCACTCACCGTTTTTTAAACCCTGCGAAAACTAATAATAGTAGTTTTCCCGACTCATTAACTCCTGTCACCTGAACGCAATACTAAGGTAATAACGCAGGCTTGTAGCTGTTTTTTCCGTTGAGATATTTCGGTCATTTGTCCGAAATCGCTCAAGCGTCTGTCATTTTCTCGTTTTCAGATGTTTTTTTATGACTGGATAAAGGCATTATGACCGAATTGACTTATTGTTTTTCGGTCGTTAAAAAAAATTCGATCAACGACGGAAAAAAACAGGCTTGTAGCGACGCTCAAACATTCCATTCTTTGCAGGAGTTTGGTTTCAAACTCTCCGATCTCGACCCTCACCAGGCGTCCAACCCCGAGCAGTACGACGTGTCGTGTATTGATGAGATGCCAGTCGACGAGCATTTGGAGCAAATGCAACAGGAAGTGACGTCTCCTGGCCATCAGTCTGTTGAGCCTGTCGGCTTCGAAAAGGTTTGTTGCAGCGTTGCTTGAGGCTGCGGCGTTCAACCTGATGAAAACATGTCGTAGATCCTATTGTTGCGAAGTGTTTTTCAGGATGGTTTGCTACGAGCCGTTGGATTTTTAGACCTAATATGTGATAAGCCAAGTATTTTCAGCTGCCGCAAGTAGGTGGCGAAATGCCACGTCCTTAGCAAGAAATCCCGCGCAATAACTCACCTGTCACAAACATTCGGGATGAAATGTCGTTACTCCGTGACCGAGTCCTTTGACTCCGACCCAGGCCACAAGAAGCATTCTTCAGGCTGTGTTCTGCCGATCATTTGCTGAGAATTGTCTTATGACCAAAGTGTTTCCGACGTAAATATCTTTAAAGTTGTGTAGACCATGCGTCGATACCAGTGGCGTAGCAAGGGGGGGTTGGGGGCCGTCGGCCCCGGGCGGCACTTTGCTTATCAAAAATAAATTTTTGAAAGGAGTTTAAAAGTTCTAGCTTTTCGTTATTATTTTTGAATAAAATTTTAAAAGATTTGAAAGTTCCAACTCTTTTCACTTATTGTATTTAGAAGCCCTAGACAGGTAGGTTATAGCCTATAAAAAACGTCATGTGGCTGTGGAGTGAGCAGATTTATGAAATGTTTATTCGAAAGTCTGGGTCAATAATTCAATGTACGAAGGTGCCCGTGTTTGTCAAAATCTGATAAAAAAAAGTTTTGCATGAAATCACGGTAAATAGTCAAGGCTAACTTAACCTTTTATCTCCTATCGTTGGTTCCTCAGTAACATCCCAACGGCACATCATAACATCACGTGACACCCAGGCATTGGCGAATAAGATTTCGCTGGGGTGGCAATAGCTCAGTGGTAGAGTTCCGCCTCTCAGTTGGAAGGTTGTGTGTTCAATTCACCGACACTGAGTGTAACGCCGTAGCGCCCCTTGGGCAAGATCGTTCGCCTCAACTGCCCTGGTGAGAAGCAATTTCAGGCATTGGCATGTCGCTAATTTCCGTCGCCAAAATTATAATAAAAAAAAAATTCTTGACACATCTCATGATATTCTTTAATGTTAAGAGGGTTATTTTCAATAAGTGCCATAAGCTGTAGCCTAGTGTTTAGGTGGGCTTATGAACTTTAAATTTTGGCGGTTAAAGTAAAGAACTCTGCAAAGTTAACTTTGCTCAGTTTCAACACAACGGCTGTTTTTCGGCATGACATAATGGTGTCGGAAAATGACGTTCTTGAAGCGGGGTGGTGCATTTGGTGCGTGTTCGTGAGTAACTTTGAGCTGAGATTGTCGGTTTGAACTGCAATGGAGTGAATCAGAGCCAGCCGATAGGCCACGTGAGTTTCGTAAAAGTATCCATTGTTCAACGGTTTGCTTAACATTTGCAGTCATAGAAAAATTCATTTCAACAAGAAAAGCTTAGACTAGATGCTGCTCTCATTTGATGAATTTGTGGCAAGAACCTTAGTCTGAAAACCTAAGGGTAAAAGATATGTTTAGATATGATCGTGGTGAAGGCTTTTAGGGGTCGTTAATCAAAACAGTTGTACAACTTGGCAATGGCTGTACTGAATAAAGTTGTTCAACTCACTTACGACCGAAGGTAAGAAGTTGTAATCACCACTGAGCAGTCAAATAAGGCCTATGTCCCACTTGGCATGGTTTGATAATACAGTTTTCGAAATAGACGTCTGTTGCTCACCAGTCCTGTCGCCACGGGAGCTTAGACCCCCAAACAAACCTCCAATTCTTGAAAGATGAAGCACTATAAATCAGAAATATGAAGCGCTATGATCCAGTGGATTTTTTGTCAAATTTTAGAATATCAATCCCCCCTGCACAAATGTGAAGTCCCCCAACTGAATACCTTCTGGCGATGGTTCTACTGGTAACGTACAAAGGCAAGGAATAACACTATGCACGTGTAATTGGAAGACGTCTAAAACAACAGCTAGACCAAGTGCGCAGGTCATGATGAAGACTGCAAGCCAGGGCTTCTCATCCATAGTTTTAAACCTGTTCAAGATATTTTTTTAAATGGGTCCGCACCTATAGAGGGCTCCGTGCAAGTGCCGACAGAGTTAACGTTAGAAGCCTTTTATACATTCTAAGAGGATCAAACCACCACTGAAACGTGAAGTGAACAATGAAACGTCCTTTACATCACTGAGATCATAATATCAGATTAGCCTGGTATATGTAGTATATATACTACTTTTTAGTTAAAGATGGGAATAATATACGAAGTTTTACATAAACTTCCGTAAATAATTACATCTGTAAAGTAGCTGAGCCGCCATCACATCCCTTAATTTTTTCGTGTGATCTCCTGGAATGAGTAAACTATTAAAGAGTCATGCGGTGAGCTTACCGGAGATTAAAAACCAAAAGGGAAGAAAATTTGACGAAACAAGTCGGGTTCGTACATGCATGTGAACAGAAAGCAAAAAATAGAAAAATAATAATAAGAAACGTGTGATAAGCAGAAAAAGCAAGACTCATATTCGACAATGAAAAACAAGACCCATTTCAGTTTTTTAGTGTTTAACTGTGATTTTCAAGATGCTGCTTTATTAATCCTTATATCTTTAAATATGCGCGAAACATCATCTTTCATTTTAAATTTTTGTCAGCAAATTTGAGGGGTGGAAAGGGCGGCACTTAGCGTCGCTGCGCCACTGGTCGATACACACGCCTGTTTGTGTGGACGCCCATTCGAGCTTCACCTCACGTTGGTTGTCAGTAGTAACTGTTGCCGTCACACAGAGTCGTTTCAACATTTCCAGCTTCGCAGGAAGCCCTCTTCGAACTTTTTTCGCATAAAACCGATCACCGACGTGGAAAAAAGGTTCCCGCCTCTGCTAATAGGATGCCGGCACGACAGTGACTTTTGCGAGATGCTTTAATCTCTCACGCGCCTGGTTTCATATTGTTATTGTTTCAACGAGCACGTGTCCGGTCAGTGGTTGGACCTTTACTCGCAGGTAACGCTGAGAAAAAAAACGACGCGTTTCAACTCTAGTTACGTCGTAGCGACGTCGTGCCTTGTTGCGTTCGGCAGAACTTCGCTTTACGCTTTTAGAGTTACGAGAGGCTCGACGAAGTGCTGACCTCTCCCGGTCCTGTTCCGCCACTCCTCGTGTCCGGCACCGCCGGATCCGGAAAGACCCTGCTACTTTCCAGGTAAGCAACCAGAGAGATGGCACGCGCCTCTCCATGTGTAAGCAAGGTCGTCGGGCTGCAGCAGACGAACTATTTGTTCAGGTATTGGTCTCGGTTTGTTCTTTCTGAAACCACAGTAGATCTTCGCCAAGTAGTATCATCTTCACGATTATTCTGGTTTAGTCTACGATGATTCAACCAAGTTACGATCCTTGTCATTGCTTTTCACTTTGTCGTATATGCGTTTATTGAAGTTACCACTGAAACTCTCCGTGCCGGGAGCTTTAGGTTCATGTTGAGTAAGATCTGCTGACTGCAAAAGTTTGTACCATGTGTTTGCGGAGAGTATACCAGCGTTAATCTGCTGCAAACCATACTGAGTAACTCATTTTCCCGTTATTTGCATGTGGCTTTCGTCAGCAGTGTGTGTACTGTTTCAGTTGGTTGAACAGACTTAAGAGTACAAGTCCTGGTATCATAATCCTGCAGCATTTCGTCACTGGCACAGAATCGGTGGACGCCGATCCCGTCATCGTGCTCAGGTATGCCGCCTTGCCATGTCGGCGTGTTGTGCGAGACGCTACGGATCTTCGAAATATTGTTTATTTTTCCAACTTCCGGCATTGAAAGGACAGTATTTACTTCTTTTGTCGCAAAGCAGAACCAATTGTGCAGGAAGCTATTCAAGTCGGCCATTCGTTAAAATCGTTGTAGGTCGTTGGCGGCTCGAAATTGTATGAAAATATACACGGTACACGGAGGTTTGTAGAGGCCCAGAAGGCAAAGCTGCCTTTCATTGCTTGAAACACATTTATATTAATAAGCACAAAAAAAAGCTAACGTCTTCCTGAATATACACCTCGAAAAATGACGAAACAAAAACTTTTTTTTTGTTTGAGGGGTCCAAGGGCTGCTCGCAAAACTTCCCTTCATCCAAGTACGTTTCAGAAACCCTTAGTATTTGAAATCCCGACAGTTTCCTATGACGAGACCTGTCCATTCGCTAGTCTTGCGACGCTGTCTCGATGAGATCCTCAATCGATCTCAAACATTTTTTTGTGCTTTCTTATGTTATTTTCCTAAGGTAAAGACCTCGCTGAGTATATCAGGAAGACAGGCGTCAGTATACAGAGTGCTCTCGCCGCCTCTGCGGCGTTTTTGTGTCGCATCTGAACTGTCTGCGACAGAGCGTTTTGACGTAACCACCTGGTCATGGAACCCTGCCTGAGAAGATCGTGGCGTGGGCCACTGAGGCCTTCTGCGCATAATATATGCAAGTTTTAGAACGGAATTCTTAAACTGACTGTTACAGATTTTAAGTATAGTAATGAGTTGCCTGCGAAAGTTGTCGCAGTAACAGCGAATACCTGCGTTTGAAAGGCAGGTGTGGCGATTCGCAGAAATCTGGTGCACGTGCGACGCGGGCTACGTCATATACGATGGGTGGGAGGGGAAACCCACGGGTACAAGTTGGTAATAGCTGGCCTGAAACACGTAGCTTGAAATATTGGATAGGATTCTGCGTAAAATAGGCTTTTGTAAGCATGAGTGGTCTTGAAAAGGTCCCCGCATACCCCCTACTTCAAATTTTGACTGATGCAAGTATCAAAAACCCATTTTTCGAAGAACTTTTCCATCGATAGGTTGATTTCGCGCAGCAACAAAAATACCCTAAAAGTAAAAGCACGCGGTGGCTCTGTCTCATGCTGTTTGCGGAGAACAGCAATTAAACTGCGCTTCGGTAGCGCAACAACGCTTGAACATATTCACGTTTTCAGGCGCCTGATATCGCAATTGCTCCAGCACCTACCAATAGGAAGCCATCCTCCTGTTCAAACTTTTTCTACGTTCGACTTGGGGAGGCTGCGCGAGACGCTGCCTCGCTGGCTGGACCAGTTCTCGTCCCGTCGCAACAACCGTGTCTTGCTCGTCATTGACTCGCTCGACATGCTGAAGGTGCGTTCATTGTGCTTCACGATTCGTGTGGCGTTGTGTTTGACAATGGGAACTTGTGCTACGGGTGTATTTCAGTGAGGTGCTCATAAATTCAGGTGTGATTCGTTACGTACTCTCCAAGATTTACTACATTTAACAATAGTCCTAAATACACAAACAAACATATACAGTAGATGGCGTTAGGCCACTGCCTGGACGTTCAAAGTGCCTCTTCGTTTTTTTCCCAATGGTTGTGACTGCCCTACTTGTTTCACCCTTACTGCGTTGCAACTTGCACTGAAGACATTCAAAGCAAAATTTTTGTTGTGAAATAAAGATGAGTTTTCAGAAATACCAATTGAGCTTGTTCAAGATTTAACAAAGCGCGACACCATCAGTTCAAGTTGAGATTTCCGACCAAAATCACTGATTTGCGCGTGAAACATTTTAAATCAGCTATTGAAAAGTTCTGAGCAAAGCTTTTATTGATTTACCTATTTTTTTTAGCTGTGTTTTTGCCTGGGCAGAATCAACCCACTTCTTACTCTGTAAGTTCTGTAGAGTACTTGTTTTCAAACGTTTCTTATTGCGCTCTTATTAGGAACCACAGCGAAACTTCCACTGGTTGTTGGACCCTCTAAATGTTGGCGTGCGCGTCGTATTTTCGGTAACAGTCGACTCTTGCCCTGAAGAATGGCGGCAGCTTCCAACGCTGCATCTCGAACCACTGTCCATTCAATCAGTGAAGCTTCTGTTGAACCAGCACGCCACCAGACGGAAAATAACGTTTTCCTCAAAATGGGTGAGACATGCACATTTTCCTGAATGCAGTCACTTGTAAACTTGATGGCTCTTATTAGTTGGCAGTAGTAAAGGTTCAAAGTTCACCACCGTTTCTGACGTCTTTTATAGCTTCTCTATTATATGATTNAGTACGCTTTTTGCCACCTAGTTTAGGCAAACGAAATCAGTCGGTGGCAACGAAACGCCAGCTGCTACTTCCAGGCATTGTGTGATTCGACTTAACCCTGCAGCGTAGTTAGATGATGAGGCATTGCTGCTTCTGTCCCTTCGACTGTGATGTCGCATTGATAGCACAAAAGCGCTCTGAGCAACGGGTAGCACTATCGTCTTGGCTTGTTCGCAAACTGACGATGAACTCGGTCCACCACAATTCAATCCACTTCTTTTTATATTCATATCCAGGAACGGGAGGTCGTGTCGCACTGCAGAACAGCCCCCACTTGCCACCCGCTCTACGTCACCCTGCTCTCGCTCTTGCTGTGCAGGTACGTTTCTAAGAGAATTATTGCTTCGTTTCTTCCACTTGTGCTTGCGGGTTCGTTGTTGTGCTGCGTGGTTCGCCGCATTCGCTGTCTCTCCAACCTTCTTTTCGGCTTTGCAGTATTTGCGACGGTTCGATATCGGAGAGTTTCCTCGGTGCGTGTCTTCGAACCCGCGACTCAGTGGAGCTTTATCGCCTGATGCTGCGGGAGCTGGAGGCGCAAGCCGGTGGCAAGGAAGGCAGAAACCGCATGAAACTGGTGCTGCAGGTGAGAGATTTGCCAGCACAGTATGTCGTGAAGCATTTAATGCGAAATACTTGTTCGAATTGTCTTCTGCGTATGATCAACACTGTTCAGTAAAGTTTCGTTGCTTTTGTACTTTCGGAGTGTTACGAGTGGTCTGCGGCGCCCGTCGACGCTTGCTTGCGCCGTGGTCTGCGGCGCCCGCCGACACTTGCTTGCGCCGTGAGACACGCGGCTACTTTCGCAGTGAATGTTGCACTGGTGGCGAGTCAATAGCATAGCGCGTGAACTGTTCCTTGCACTTACCCATCAACGCCGATAACGAGGCTGGACAGGCCGCAACCAGGGCTGTGGCGCTGTAGGCGGAGCCAAAGCAACTTATGACGAATGGGCCCGGAGACCAAAAATTTTCGATGGTGGAGCCGTAGCCTGAAATTTGGGTTACGGTTCCACAGCCCTAGTTTGTGGGGCAAGCGAGTTGGTACATATAATACAATGGTTTTCAGTTTGCAGTGAACAAAATCACTCTGAAGGCGGAGCCAAAACTTTGGATGTTGCAGATGTTGCAGCCGGATCCAAAAATTTTACATGCCTGGAGCCAGAACCGGAGCCTGAAATTTTAGTTCCGGCTCCACAGCCCTGGCCGCAAGCATCGTTTTCCAAGTTTTCGGTATGACCTGACCGGGAATAGAACCTAGCCTATATTATTGGTGTCGCGTGCTCAACCAACTGTACCACTTAGCTCTGACCACTGCTGGATCCAGTGAGCGGTATATGGTGATTTTTTGTTGTAATACCGAGCCTGGCGAACTATTTGGAGCAAGTGAAAATATCAGCATTTGAAAACTTTTTATCACCTCAGTCCTCGCCTCAACGAATTTGATTTGCACTTTAGTTTTCTTTTTTCCAGTGTTTGAGTTGTTCGAGGAACGGCCTGGTGGAGACAGAGATCATGACGCTCGTTCCGGACCTTACGTGGCCATCTTGGATCCGTCTTCGGAGCAAACTTACCAAGTTTTGCGTCATAAAAGAAACCGCTGCTTTGGTCAATCTGCACAACTCGGAAGTAATTGAAGTTGTTTGCTTTTAAGCTGCACATGTTTACCTGCGTAACAAAGAACAAAAACGAATGGTTGCCTGATGAAAACCGTACTAATGACTCGAACGAATTGTTGCCATCATTAGTTGAACAATCTTCGGCATTGAAGGTCTGCAGGTCTTTCATTGGTTTCACTCTTGCGCTACGTACATTATGTTTGGCTCAGTGGCTTAGACTAAGCGAGCCATCGATTGCATATCAGAACGGCGGGGTGGTGCACGTTGTGAGTTCTGCTGACAGTCTGAGAGCGCTACGGGGTGTTAGTCTTCTCCAAAACTTAGAAGTTTGCACCAAGGAGAATGGAAGGAGATAAAAGCGAAAAGCAAGAAGGCGTGGTTTTAATATGTGGCTAAGGACTGTTGTACAGGTAGAAATATTGCGCTTTTTTAATCTTGCCATGGAAATTTAAATAATCATGTGCAAGGCTATTAAACCTTGAAACCAGAAACAACCTGGACAAAAATTTAGTGCTTAGAAGTAACGTAATTCATCGGTTATCTTTGCTGCGAAGCTGCTGATCCCTTCCCATGCAGCTGGAAGAGCCGGGTAATGCTGTACAAGTTAAATAAGCTAATAGATAGACTTCCTGTGGCAGAGTCGGCATGANTTGGTTTCTTTTCGCTGTAATTTGGATTCGGAATTACAGAAATGTTTTTTTAAGGTACATGAAGAGGTTCTATGTCTTGTAANATAACGCTCCGCAACAGTTTGCTTTGGTCGATGAGTTTTTTTATGATTTGTTGAAAATGCGCGTCACGAAATAGGCATGAGATAAAGATTCAACTGGATGGCAACTAAAATGTCCTTCAAAATCCCGATCTAACCCATTTTTCTTTTTCCTATCTTTTTCAACGACATACGCAAAATAGATGTATTCCAGGTCGGATTTCGTTTCGAAAACGCCTGACGATCTCTCGCCGGGTCGTCAGTTAAACGCGTCGTCATTTGCTGCCAGGTCGCCTGCATCGTCTACGACGCCTACGTGAACAGCCAAGTCCAGGAGGGCCGCTATCGCAAGTACATGCTGCGACGGTTGAGTGACAGGCACGGAGAGCTGACCACCCCGCGCAGCAGCGACCTGCGCTTGTGGCTCCTCCGTGCGGAGGAGGACAGGGAGGCGCTGCTGGCGGAAATCCGGTCACCTGTCGTTTTCAACATTTTGTATACGAGGTGAGTCCGTGGACTGTCGAATCGAGCACCTGCTGCACCAAAGAAGTTCGACCATGCTGGACTGGCAAATCACTGCTGCTGCTTTCATATGTGCTAGATGATTTATGACATCACAATGTGATTCGAGGCGGACTGTTGGCATCGCTGTTACTGACTAACAACTCGGATGCTTTTGCGTTGAAACATTGTTAAATATTCTGATTTCTTGAAACGTCTCTAAGCAACAGTCCTGTCCACTTTGCTTTTTTTGCAATTTTTGTGAACGCCAAGCGTGCTGATGCAACGGCATCATTTCATTAGAAAAAAGAGAGATGTTTCGCTCACAGGTATTTCGTCTTCATCGACTTACGTATAGCTGTTGATTAGACGCAAAGTAGCGACTTAAACTGACACTCTGAGAACCTATTGTTTTTTGTTTTTTTTTTGGGAAAAAACGAAAAGATGAAACGCAGGGCGCGACCATCGCCGAATGCATTTGCACGCCTACCTGCCTCTCACCAAGTGTTACCTTGCACTGCTTTTTGAAGCTACGTTCCAGCTACAAGATACCTTTATCTCAGCGCTCGGCCTCAAGTGTGACGCAATAATGCAATAGTGACGTTTGTATGTGCGTATATTTTCTACTCACCTACAGTATTGTGCAAATTAATTGACTCACTAGCTAAAAACAGGCAAAAATAGGTTTTTGTTGCTGTATTGTGATTTAAATGCAACTAACACTGTTTTTAATATGTAATATGACCACATTTGTTCTTTAT
>JGI24159J19872_10010995_pt1 | contig 11872 bp, 8 predicted proteins | sample Ectturendosymbi4_FD_19872 | JGI IMG/M metagenome (IMG submission 19872) | reverse complement strand
TAAATGGTCAACTAACATTTAGCAATGACTTCTTCACTCAACCACTGGCAATGGAATAAGTTAGGCGACAGCACTTTTACTGTGCAAGCAAGCTAAACATAATATTCAAAGCGTATAACGAACCAGCCCTAGTGAATGGATGATGGTACGTCACACTACAAAGAATCACGATAAATGTTCAATAAAATCTTGTTTAAATTTCCAGAGCGTGTATCCCTGAAGACTTTGGTGCTTCGTACCACCTGCTTTGGCTCCTCGTACCCCCAAGTGGTACGTGTACCCCCGGTTAAGAACCACTGCTCTAAACTGTCAAGGTCGTATCAACTGAAATCTGGAAGTGGTGAATTTTTACTATTGCCAGACAGTATTGACATGCGGTTAACACACATGGGAACCTCATCTGCCCCCGCTCCCTTTTGACCACTTAGTTCCCCCAGTTAGTTGTCATTATTAATGCAGATATTCTTGGTCAACAGAAAAAAATTATGACAATTATGACGACCACAGCCCCTGTGAACATTTTATGATGTAAATGGATTTTCAGATAATATAGCCTAAAGTTGCTTGATAAACCATGTGTCTATGGTGGTTTGCGCTTTCCTAGCATTTTGTTTTCCGGCAGTTCGTTCGGCCGGGGTTGGCCGATACTTGCTCTATCATGTAAATTGACTTCAACTTCGTAGAACCGTCGCTGACGCTCTTCGAAAGAAGTAGTTGTTTACAACAAATTTATGGTGACCATCGGGGCTCCGCGTCGCTAAACAAGGAAACAATCATGTACACTCTGTTCAGGTGCCACCCTTTCAAAGCCATGAACTTGTTTGTACTGTACAACTAAATAACGCAAGGCAAGACACTTCACATTCTGCTATGAAGCACGCCGGAGTGATAACCATACCCGTATTAATGACCTACCCACAATTTCAAACGCGCCATCCTAGCTTCAATGAAATCTTCTTCAAATCTCCCCGATGCTTGCTTGTCAGGTAAACGAGGCACGGCAATCATCGGATAACGCTCCACTAATCTATCATAAAGCCAATCAAAATGTTTGTATCGTCTTTGGACTGTCACAGCCGTGTCACTCGGAGTCAAGTTGTAACAGACAAATTTCTTCAAACCTGTCAAACAAAAAAGTGGAGGCGAGCTTAAGTTCAAATACGATTGGACGATAGCAAAAAAATGGAAGGCGAGCTACTTCTGGAACCGCTGTGCAATGAGATCAGTTTAAAATTATAGAACGAACCTATAAATTTCATTCATGCTGACAGTGCTTTTGAAGGCTTTTTGAGAGACCTTTCGGTCTCTCAAACCTTTCGGTCTCTCAAACCATTTTATCCGAATAGAGACTTTCGGTCTCTATTCGGATAAAATGGTTGCGGTCTCTCAAAATATCTTTGCAGTCAGCAAGGTCAAACCTTAAATAAAACCCTGTATGCTGATATTTAAATCAAGTGAACGAATCGAATTCACAAGCATTGTTTTTTTCATTGCAATGGATAACACATCTTAACATTACCGCAACTATTCAAATGAGAAAATCATTTACACATTCTGCGTGGTATCCTTGCGTCAAAGGTTAAGGTCAGTTCGAGAACATTTTCATTGTTTCTTGGATCACCACCCGCAACCGAAATAGAATATGCGTCACCGCTTTCCTTGTCATACTGAATGTGGTTAGGTCGACCCAGACAGGCACCGACGTGAAGGTTTTCATGAAGGTTTTCTAACGAGCAGCTCTGATCAGTCGCACCCCCATGGACATTTTTGAGGAATACCCGTCCAGGATTGCACAATATTGCAATGTGTGATGTTCTACAGCGAACAATGGCTCTGCTTTGCGGAGTTCCTGAAGGCCGACCTGGTTTTCCCGCACCCAGTTGCATTTGCTATTTTTGCTACCCGAAGCCCGGGTTCTGAAAACCGCCCAACCCCGTTGCATTCAAAAAGATCAAACGGTTGGGGCAAGCTGCATGCTCTTCACAATATTCACTCACTGTTTCGTCAATACTGTTTTATTTCGTTACAACGGAGCGTTTTCGAAAAAAAGTTTTTGAAATCCAACATTTTGATTTTCAAACGTCATGAATATAAGAACCAGACTGAAACGGTGTATATCAGCAGTAAAAACTTAAATCTTGTGTTTTCGTTGACTTGGTAATCTTTTGCTGAACTAAATTTGTGGATTTTGTTGATCTAATTTTCGTCTTTAACTTGGTTTCATTCTGGTTTGTAAACTTCAGCTTGCTTTTCACATTTGGTTTTTCACGTTTCGCAATATTTAGTAGACCACAGTATTGATCGGCTGGCGATTGAGTTTGAAGACCATACAGTCATTTCGCCGTTTCGTGGCGTAGTTTCGCGCTAATATCAATCAATAAAGCGGATTGGTGGCTACTACTAAAATGGCTATTTCAAACTATTAATAATGGATTTATCATCGTACAAAATCGAAACCAAAAACCTGGGCTTTTGCTCTACAGTGACCCAAACTCGATTTTTGAAAGTTTGGGCCGAACTGGAAACACTACGGTTAGGTTTGCCTTCATTTAAAGACTCTGCTACTTTTAAAAAGTGAGTTTTACTATGTGGGTTAGTTCGTAGTATGTCTAGAAATTTGCCTTGCGGCTTTCGCACGGTAGATAAGGTTCTGGGTCTGAGCCACAAAAATAACTCACGAGAAACAAAACCATTATGACAATCTCTGTATGACCTTAACGGAAAAACAGTTGTCTGAGGCATGTACACGATGGTCCAAAACGATGTACCCATTTATTGTCGTTACCATTTCATATCAAATTAACCCAAGCTTCTGTATTCCAGGTAAATTATAGTGAGAGCTCCTAAGATTTATTTCCCAGCTTCAATGGATCAAGCAGTAAAATATTCCGTGCAGGAGATGATCAAGATTGTAGAGGCCTATTTCGCGACGAAATCAGTTGTCCAAACTCCACAATTTCGGAGTAGGGACTTTCCAGGCAGAAACGGTTCAACCAGACGCACAAAAACTCGCCTCCTGGATAAATTCAGGGTGACGGTTATTGTACGCTACAGGATAACATTAAAGATCGCAGTGGCCGAACCGGTCAGTCAGGCCAGAAAATGAAATCTTGACTGTGAGACAATGTTTGGAGCAGTCTCCAAGAAAACCCACAAGACGTTTGTCCCGGGAGACACATCTTTCAAGGAGTTCAGTTACGCGCACAATGCATTAGGATCTTCACTTGTTTTCGTGTAAGATGCAGATTTTAAACTTCAGACCGACGCAAGTAAGGCTGAGAGATGTGCCTTTGGGCAAACCATCAGTCAGCGAATCGAAGACCAGCCTAATTTCTTGAACTTAATCTTTTTCAGTGACGAGGCAAATTTCCACTTTAGTGATCACATGAACGAACAAGAATATACATTTTTGGGCTCAGGCTCAGCCTCATGAGCATCTATATCACCCACTTACTGTAGATAAACTGACTATTTAGTGCGCGTTGAGTCGTAATGGCATTTACGAGTCATACTGGTTCTAAGATGCTGATGGACGTCCAACCATTGTGAACACAGAGCGATACATTGAACTAATGAGAAAAAAATTCACTCCGGAACTGAGGCGGAAGCGACGAGTGGACATGTGGATGCTGAGATTTATCAGCAGGATGGAGCAACACCTGTTCCAATGCTTCACTCAAATGCCTTCGTCGTTGCCTCACTGGATACAGGCTGATCTCCCGTCGTACGGACCACGGCCTGCACATTCTCCACACCTATCCCCTTTGGATTATTTTCTGTGGGGATGCCTAAAAGACAGGGTCTCTGCTAACAATCCCCAAACTATTGATGCGCTCAACATTAACATTTGATCGGAAATCAGGAGAATTCCCCATGACCTGTTGGACCGGGTCATTGCAAACGTCAATGCGGGAGTACCCACAGTGATTGAACGCCAAGGATCTTGGCTCGAGCACATTGAGCTGTGCTCGCAAAATGGTGGTGTACGAGAAAAAATGTTTCACCAAACAAAACTTTGACGTCTGTGTAAGACATGTCTATGAAAAATATTGCAAAGTATTCCTTTTTATACAAAATGTTACTTTATCAAAATTGGATACATTGTTTTGGACCACCCTGAAAAAATTATATAAAATAATATTTTATCGCCATGACTTACTGGCTGTCAAAAGTAATAGCATAACACAAACAGACAAAAAAAACATTCTTCTTATCTTTGCCAAGTTTAATTACAAGTAGCAAGCAGCACAAACGCAAAAAAACTTATGCCATTCATCGACAAAGGTTTAGTAAATTGATTTGAGGAAAGCTAATTGAAGAGTGCATTGAATTGTTGTCGCGACCTATTTGACGAAAAAACTTTCACGTAACTAATGCAGACGGATTTGTCATCAACCACATATCATCGTATAAAATTACAGTGGTGACCACCGATGAACGTCCTGTCACGCGTTTCTGTCTCAGAATCTTTTTCAGCTTGGACTCGTTTCGAGTAAAACAAGACCTTGAAACGCCAACCGACCACATTTACCAGCGTCCCAGGTTAAAAGTTACGTCTTGCCATTTAAGTGTGATGCAACACTGAATTTTATTGTTTACATGAACGCCTCGCTTCGTTCTGGATCTGGAAACATTCAGCTCATCTCGGTCGTAACCACGAAACTTTCTGCTTGATACCAATTTTTTTCCAGTTTGTTGCAAAGGCTATATTGCTGGTCTCATCCTTAAGATTAACCCTCTTGTCTCCATAACACCGGCGGAGCGAGTTCCCTGGCGGCAGCAAGCTTTTCGGCATTAGCGTTGCTCAAAAGCAGGCGAAACTTCGATGCTGACGTACAGCAAGGGTGCAACCCGGAGTTTCAACATTATTTTCGGAGGCAATAAAGTTTTCAAGCGCGCCGTCATAACGAAACTAAATAAAAATGTGCGTTGCAGTGAGCTCAAGCGGTGTACGCTGTGTAAGCAACGTCCAAGAGGCATCGGGATCGATGCGAAGCACCGAAAGGTACGGTATTGCCTACGGTTGCTCAAGAAACCGCAGTAAAGCAGGTCACCGGAATTGCAAAAGTTGTATGGTTCAAATCACCATAACAACATTTGTGAATATAGAGGGGCACAGATGATAAAAAGACCTTCTCATTAACGAACCAAGCTTTCCTTTCAACGCTGCTTCACGTATCAAAATGCAATAGAGATAGGTAAGACAATGCGATCAGAGCTTCATCAGGTGATATATCTGCGTATATTCATAATCCAAACGAGCTTCCCGTTTTTGCGAATTATTTTATTTGCTGTATCAGGGAGCAATAACGCCATAGCGCAAACTTTTCAGATAATTGTCTAATATGACTGTTATTGTCACCTGCTATAACCTCAGCAGCCGCACGTTGCCCGCAAGCGGAGCCAAATCTCATTTGCCAAGGTCTTGCTGCATTATCAGGCAGAAGCTCGAGCCTCTTGCCAGCTTGGCGGTGAACGCCATAGCTGCTCAGGAAAAGAGAAAGAAACGGTACTGATGCAGCCAGGAGTGACAAAATTGCTTATTGATCCGCTCACAGCTTCACTTCGCGTAAGTTTCCCCTCGCACTTTTGCGACGCAAATAATTTGCGTTACTATGCCGCCGGTAGCAAAAATCAGAAACGACATGCTCACCCTCTGTACTCATCACAAATTCTTAGGATTTGATAAGATGAAATGAATCCAGATCAGGTGCCGCAGCCCATATTTCAGTGACACGTCGCGCAGCACCACATGGTTTTTGGCAAAATGTCTGCGTCACGACGATCAAATGATTGGCCGAACGCACGTACGTACGTACGTGACATGACAAAACGCGATTGATCAGTTTCTAAACCCCATTTGACACGAAGTGAGTATGATAGGTTGGAATTTTTTTACGGCAGTGCTATTTGCAGCAAGCGTTACCTTTCATTTTGCTTTGCTGTTTTGGATGTCCGATATCGCATGTAAAAGTGTGTTCGTTGCTCCTCCACGCTGGGCCATCGCCTTGAATTTCGATGTAGACCTAAACATACGTGAGCACATGGCGTTGGAATGAAGAATTTCTGATGGTATGTTACACCAGCCGTTTCTCAGCATGAAGAACTGTTGCCCAAAGTTAAGTGTTGCGAACGTAAGCAAATGGTGGCATCACAGTTAAAATGCCCCGCATGTTTTGGCAGGCTGTCAATTACTGGCAGTTGAAAATCTGTTTCTGGTCACTTTATATAATGGTGCGCAATGACCGTCTAAGGCGAAAAAGCTTGACCAAAGCTTTCAAGACTGCAAAAGGCTTGTTTCGCCTTCTAGTGAATTTACAAAAGCTATGAACGAAGCCAGTTCTGCATAGTCTGGTCAAAGAAAATACGCTTATACTTTTCACCCAAGTTTTCCTAAGACGATGTACCAACAGTACCGCGTAGGGATTACAATTCCCTTAAGTTTCAAACGCTGGGGAAATGTTCAACGCCCAGACATTGAACCATGAAAAGTAGCAGACTTCGAGCAATCCGTGAACCCTGACTATTCCCCGGTGCGAGGCACAGTTCAGTATTCGATTTGCNGCAAATTGCTGTCAACAGAAGACGAAAAGGCTGTAGAACTTCTTATCCTCACGGCAATCCCAACGGCTTTTTGCTATTACGAAAAGTCCCAGCGCAAAAACTCTGCCTCTCAGAAGACAAAGAACAAACATACAGATCATGTCCGTTTTTCTCGCTAACGTTCAGTTCCGCGCAAACGCAAATAGATTTTAAAAGTCATCACGAAGTCCAAGCAGTCACATCGTACACGCAACGCGTAGGGCGTGTCTTGCTACAACCACATGTNTCAATGGCAGTCAAAAGTATATTGGAAGAACTAGCCATTAACTTCATACGATCGTTTGGGCTGCAACTTCAAGGTGTTTAAGNACTTGCACAGGCACTGTGCTTGAACAGATGCGATTCATGAAATCAACGGTCTCCTGGGGTGAACTCGTTGAGAGCTTCTAGCAACTTTGATGACAAGCACAAAGCCATGGCACCATTTAATAGCAACCAAGTTGACATAAAAACTTTTACCATTTAACTTTTTGTCACGAATTTGTGGTGCAAAGCGAAACATCATGAAAAAACGTAAAATTATACTCCGTATTTTATAACACTAACCAATTAGTTTCTTTGTTTTTCTCTTCAGAAAAACTTTCTGGAATTTTCAGTCGTTAGAATCATTGAAATCTTTTCATAGACAATAACAACTACAGTCTGCAGAAACCTGTCAATTCAACGTAAATCTGTTGCAAGTCTGGAACGAGAATGAAATTACGTAATGTCTTTGGTGAATTGGATGTACAGTAATATAGCGGCCAATAAACCTTTCCTGAATGAGTCTAGGACGAGAAATGTATTGAAATATTGGCTTACATGATCGCACGAGCAAAACCTATACTTGCTTACCTTTCCGTATAGTGTTGTAAAATGTTCTACGCTTGAAACGACAGGATCCTACAATTTTTTTCGGTTTCAATTATCCCTTTAGGAATGAAAGGAAGCAGTAATAAGCTTTCATAAAGGTTATATTAATCAATGTACCCAAACGACCAGAGTGCATAAATGTGGCGAAGCACGCACTATCAGCACAATTCACCTACGACACCTGATAAATCCTTGGCGAAGAGCCCGTATTTTAGTCGAGAGGATGGCAGATCAATCCGTTCAGTTTTTGAATGAGTGCGAGTTCGCCCCAATGGCAAATTTTCAGATTAAGATCTAGAGCAGGGATGTCCAAAGTGTGGCCCATAGGTACGTCTCACATGGCCTGCATCTTTATTTCAATCTGTGTTGTGTATGCCCTGCCAAAGCCTGAATAATGCTTCTGTTCTGTCAGAGTGATAGCAGTGTCTTGCTACCTAAGACGTTTCTTGTGGTGTTTTGGTGTGCTGAGAGAGAATATGAGCATGAGAGCCATTGTAAAGCAGTCATTCTGCTTGAAAACCTTTGTAAAATTCTAGACTATGCTAACGTGCACCTTACAGTAAAAAATATCGGATCAATCTTCTGGCCCACCAGCCACCTTCACATGATCAAGTTTGGTCGTCTTTGAAAAAAGTTTTTGACACTCCTGATCTAAAGCATGAACACATAACCTTGTCAGTCATGCATGCTTATTACCTACTCAGAGTCTAGAATTACAGTTTGAACGTCTGTTCTGTGACAAGTTAAAAAGCAGAAAAAGTAATTTTTAAAATAGTACCACACGGTCCACAGAGTAACCTAATCAGCACATAATGGGTCAAGCAGTGTCGCCCGAAAAACCCAAACAATGCTCATGAAATCCTATATGGCAGACTGGCAATCAGCAAAAGGCAGTATGAACATGAGTAGACCCTGCTTAATAAACCTACGGATAATAAATCCGCCACTCATTGAATCCAAATCGAGTTGGGATGGAATTTAAACATTGAAAAAACGCCGGTTTCTAAATCCCAACACCGCTTTATAAATCGAGTATATTCATTCTATTTTCTCGTTTTTGGTCACCAAACTGCATCCGAGAGGCGTGAAAAAGGAGACTGAGATTACTGATAGAGAGGGGTGAGACAAAGATNATGAATCAGATGATGAGGAACCGGAGNTAGCANCAACATCTGCTGCAGAAATGNAGAGTGTCTGAGACTTGGCCACCGGACCTAATCAAACGGGATTCTAAGTAATAGACCTTTTTCTATNGAAGAGCATCGAACGTCACTAAGCTCTGCAGTATGCAGACACTTGCAAGCCAACCCAGATCATCGGGTTGACTTTCACAACCCTGAGGTCATTGGCAGTGACAACAATTNGCGGTGGCTGCAGATTCTTGAATCTTTATTTATTCACGAACACAAACCAGAACTGAATGCAAACATCCCGTCGATGCCTCTATGCATTTTTTACTTGTAACAGAGCTTCATGCCTCAGTCAGGACGTCACGCGCCATCACCATCGGCGCGTATCCAGCTGAGTCATGTGACTACATATACTTCGCGCCACTACGTCACTACCGAAACAGCCCTTCGCTTTTCCATTTTTCATAGCGCTTTTCACCTGAGTTACCAATAAGAACCTGCAGCATGATCACTGCCGTTCAGCTTGCAAGGCACTGATGATGATAACAGGAGTTATCGAAATTGGTTGTACAATGTCGTTTGTATCGTTTTCATTGGTCGTGATTTTCATAATTGCAAAAGATTGCAAAAACCCTGATTTCGAAAATCCAATCCAAAGTTTTACCACAGGGTCGGGAACCTTTTTGGCCAAGGGAGGGATCCATGAAAAACACATATTTTTATTATATTTCCATGGGAGCCATATAATATTTTTCAACACTTAATACAAGTAACTTACATAAATAACGTGTGCATTTTTAAGCAAAATCAACAATATTAAGCACTGGTTAATGTTTGAAATTTCTCCTTAATAACATGCTTCTTACTGTCAATACGACTTCTGGTGCTGCATGGTGTTGCTGATGGCTTTGTGGGATATTTGCAGAAAACGTTTCATCCGTAACAATCGTGTTAAGAAAATATGAAGCGAGCCAGATGCCATCATCAAAAGAGCCGCATCTGGATCGCGAGCCATATGTTCCCAACCCCTGGTTTATCTGCAAGCCAACTGGAGTCGAAAACGATGAACATTTTTGAGCTTAACAGTTTTGTGAAAAGATTTGACGTTGCTCAATATTTTGCATTTCTGCTGGAATGCGATATTACAATTTATTTGATACGAAGGTTCGACACTGATTGCCACAAGACACCTGAAAGTATACAGAAATCAATCAGTAACCGTTGACCCATCGAATATTTGCAGAAAGTGTACTTGGGCAAATCTGCGTGGGGTACAGTGCACTTGAGCTTGAGGGTTACTCCGTTATCAAACGCAGGGAGTTGTCTAACAACTTCAACCTCAACAATACATGCACACTCATTTCCTAGTGGAACCATTCATCCACACAACTTTCCAGCAGCCGAGGGCTTACAAGTAATCCACCACAGCGCAGGCAAATGGTTCTGGCTCAACGACGTGATAGAACAGTTAACACCCATCGTTCTGCTTTACAACGTTAAATCCACAAAGCTTAATCGATGAGATGCCAGCAATCACCGGAGTATATCGCTAAGGTTCCTCGACCAGTTTGCACTCTTTTTACACTCGTTTACAGGTTTGGTTGATTGGAATGCAACAATGGAATTTCAGAAAAAATCAAAACAAAACATTATTTTACTTGCTATGTTATTGCAAAAGAAATTTTTTTTATGCATTCGGTTTTTACCACTCTTGCATTTCGACGAATACTCTGCATAAACCTATAAATTCTTTTTTTGCAACATGCGCCAAAAAGTTCCTTTCGTAGATAGTGCTGCATTGGTGTCAAGTCAATATCAAAATTTTCGGTGGAAATGAAGCAGAAAAAAAACTGTTTTTCCGTTTATCAAGTCTTCGGTGTGAAGGCGACAACTAGCTTCAAAGGTGCTTACTCGCTTACCCAAGCGACTTAACCAGTTCGTCAGGTCTGATGTGGTATGGATGACCTTTCATTGGTAAGTTATAATGTCAGTGCAGGAAGATGCATCCGATAGGAAATACAAATTGCACCAAAAACCCATCAATATTACAGACAAACGCAGAAACGAAAATCGATGCAGTCCCAACTACTTCCAGGCTGATGGTACGACAACAACACTCCTGCTTAGGAGTATGTGCAATACACTTGAACACATTGCTTTTCAAAACTTACCCATTTCGCAAATGTTGAGGTTTTGATTCTTCAGAAGCTTTTTCCTAATGTAAATGTCGTTCGATCTCCAGAGTTCAAAACAAACAAACAAACAAGTATTAAACTTGACAAAGAAAAAAGTCTGCGAATTGAGAACTGCACTTAACGATCACTTGCAATCAAAATCAGGAACATTAACTGGTTTCCAGCAAGAAGCATTGAAAATATTTCACCAATATTAAAATAACTTTAAATGTTTAGAAACATTTATTGTTTCCAAGATACTGTATTTATAATTTTGTTGGACACGTGCCCCACTAGTAACTGGGCAGAGCCAATCTCGGTAAGGTAACCAAGCTCTGTGTTGGAAAGCAGTTTTTGAAACTGTTCATTTTATTTCCCCTTTTGCGATTTGTTCTTGGTTGAGGTTTTCGCGTTGGTTAAGGCTACAATAAAAATAGTGATTTTTAAAAAGGAAAATTGTAGAGTATTCACATAGTTTGCACTGGAAAACAACACGTTCTACCTCTGAAAAATCAAGATTGGAAAAAGTCTGCTTTGCTTCTCTTCATGTAGAAACCACATGTTTTCTTTACAAAATAATTTGCCTCACATCACGTTTGTCACATTATTTTCCGCAGATCGATAAAGTGATTTTTTAGCCGCAACAACTAAATTAATAGTTACATTTATTTATATGGTCAAAAGCAGAATCTTAAGGAGCCATAAAACAGCAAAAATTACCCGCAAAACAGATGCGAAAACACAGAACACATTGTTGTTTAGTTGCTTGCATTGAAATTTTGCAGAAAGGTGGAAGGTACATGTTTTTACTTCTCGTTTGAATTGCAGGTAAACGTGACACAAACTACCGAAAAAGCGACGAAGTAATGTTTCGCATTTGCTCCCCGTGAACAGTTCAGACAAGGCAAAAGTGATAAAGTTGACACTTCGTCCAAAGTAAATTATTTCCCACATTGAGTAGCATATCAAGAACACGTGTGCATATTTGACTACTGCATTGCCTCAAAGCAATGCTCAAAAATAACCGAGCCCCGGGCATCTGCAAGATTACGTCTGAAATGCTTAAAGCTGGTGGCAATAATATCATTCGGTGGCTGACACACATCATCAATG
>JGI24159J19872_10010993_pt1 | contig 11872 bp, 8 predicted proteins | sample Ectturendosymbi4_FD_19872 | JGI IMG/M metagenome (IMG submission 19872) | reverse complement strand
TCGTTAACTGTTCGTCTTGAATTGGTTCGCTCGACATGACGCGACGAAGAGTACATTCAGGCTCCGGCCTGCCGCTCGTCGTCGTTAAATAAATAAAAAAAAATACATGACTACTTTAGTGATTATTAGTACTAGCCTACCTGTGGACTTCGTCAAGAAAGTGCCATCATAAGCTTTGTGCCACATTGATCTTGCCCACGAACCATCTTCCTTTTTAATATTGGATTCAGATGATGCTTGCTCAAAGGATGCCATAGCAGTTGGAAATATGTGAATTGCTGCAAAAATAATAGCAAGCTCATTTTTAAGTTGATAAAAGTAGTAGCTGCAAGTACAACTGTAACGAAGCGGGTTAATCCCTGGAAATTTGTTGATTATAAAAATTTAAGGGACTGTCGCAGCACAGTATTGTAAGATGCAGAAATAACTGTAAACTGATAGACACAATAGTTTAGTCGTGTTCTTGCGCGTGGTGTGAGCAAGCAGAGTGTTGCTGCAACAAGATGACAAAAAAAGTTCAGTGAAGCAGTATAGCGCAGCCAGCCCAAAATTTTGGGGCTGGCCATAAAACTTTGGGGGGGCAAAGTATTTGATTTTATGCACGCAACAGTACTTTTGTTTGGGACACCGCTTCTCAAAGCAAAAAATGACTAGATATGTTAAGAATTGGGCGGGGCATTGTCCCCTGGGCCCCATGGCTATGCCTATGCAGTGAAGTAATTCATAAGTTTTTCTTAGAACGCCACCGAACGTTTCTCGGAATTTAGAGGATTCTTTTGTGAGATTAGAGGTTAGGTGTAAAGTCATTCCGCATTATAGTTACAATTTTCGTTGCAAAATACCTGATTGGTCTTGCAGTAATATAGTATGCCTGATTGTTTCTGCTATAGCTCGAACCTCCAACGCATAATGAATTTCAGCCAAGTACGACACACACACAACGTAGAAGCGAGCACACCTTGAACATACTCGTGCTTTTGTACGCGCTTTTTAATGAAAGTTTAAAAATAAGCAAGAACTTCATAGCTACTGTAATCAACATATTTAAAACAAAGTGATCAGCATGCGTCGTCTGGAAGTTTCCTGACAATTCTCAAAGGAACATTTCACAGGCAGTTGGGAACATTTGTAAAATACTGGCAAATCAGTAAAGCAACGGTTCTAAAGTAATTTATTGCGTAGAAGTTTCGAATGGCATTATTTGTTATAGGTACATTTTCTGAAGTAATAAACACTTTCTTCCGTGTTGGAAAATATTACTTGCTTTAGGCGTAGCCTACAGCTGCACCAAGAATTTCCACAAAAAAAAATTACAAAACTTTGTGAGTGCTTTGCCAAAACACAACAACAGTGTGTGTAATATTTGTTGCATAAAATCATCAAACACTCAGCGTGTGGGCAATTGCATTGTGGCAAAAAACAGCAGATCCAGAGAAACAACAAGATGAAGCTATTCAAATTAAAACGCATGTGTTTCAATTCTCTTGCGTTTTTAGGTATTGGTCCAGAGCCGGATTTACCAAGAGGCATAAAAGGCCATTGATTTAAGTTCCACGGGCATGTGAGGGTCATTGAAATGAATTTGTTTTATACGTTAGATACTGAAACAAGCCGCATTTCTGTTAAAATTGGGAACAAGCGGTAAACCTGGTCTGGGGCCTACGGGTAGCTAAATCAGGCCTCATATGTTTCTGAAAAAATGGTTAAATTTGTGTTTAGATCCACGTACAACGAAATTCTTTCCACTTTTGCAATTATTTGGTTTGATACATCACACACAGCATTGCGAAATTTTTGTGTTTCAAAAAAAAGTGATTTCTGTTTAAAAAATCGTACAACGCATTTTACGTACATAAGTTTATGCACACATACAGATAGTTAGCTTCAATATAAAGCACTTTTCAAAACAATATTATGAGCATGATTTACAGGCGGTTATCGTTTAATAGGTGAGCATAGCTAAACGGCTAGTAGTAACCGACAGACATTTGATGAAATTTGGCGAAAATTAGTGAAAAATCCAAGCAGGATAGGGTTAATAGCTTAATTGCAATTGCAAAAATGACNAGTTCTTAAAATACTCCTTGTGAAGACGTTATTACNTTTCTTGACAACGTCCACCTTNATGACAAAATGCGAGCTGTGTTATCAATTACAAAAATNTTTTTGTTTTGTTTTCATCAATTACATAATACTTCACCGAGTTTTTGGAACAACTATCACGTTATCAGTAAACATCTTGCACGTGCAGTTACCTCACTGTTTCAGGTGATTGTACATTCGAAAGAATTCCGTGAGAAATGCTGTATCTTCCGTTACTGGGAGATGATGATAATACCAATGCAGCAAAAAGATCGACGTTCTATACACAAGCTTGAAAATGGTCTATGTTGCACAAACGACTTTTTACGCCTCTTATAAAAAGTCGTTGGGCCGTTTTTTTCTGCGACCATGGCCCACTCTCGTGAAAGCAATCTCAAAACCATTCGTTTAATCCCTCTTTAGATTCCGATAGCACCATAAACCATTGATTTATTGATGAATCAGCGCAGAGCTTAATCGGCCTCTACATGCAGAGGTAGCTGAACAAACGTTACAACACAAACGAAAAATTGTTTAAGCTGAATATTAACGTATAGTGTACTTGCAAATAACGTAAATTCGTTAAATTCTGGAACATTTTTTAAAAATAAAAAATTTGCACACCTTTTTGCATATACGGTTTATTCTTCGCCAGTTTTATAATTCACGTACCGTACATGTGTCGCAAGAGCTGTAAGAAGTTATTTTATTGTCCATCTTTTGCGCTTCATAAATATCCTTGAGTTCTAGAACTTCCACTTGCAACAAAATACTGACACTTCATTCAATTTTTCGCACCTCCAGGTAAACAGTGCAAGATAAAATAATTTCCATGCAAGTTTTAAATCAATATTAAGGCTAAAAAATCTAATTTTTGCTTTGCAAATGCCTGCCGGTCCTTAAAACGGGTCGGAAAAATCTATTTGAGAGTTTTATTAATTTAAACTTTGGACTGCAGTTCAAAGCCTACTCACTACTACATCATCAGTCAAGCATGTTTCGTTCATCTGTCTGTGTTTTCAGAGCTGTATGTAAAATCATTCAACAACATTTGGTCAAGCCATTAAAACCCTGCGTTATTCTCTATAGGAAGTGATTACCACTATTGACAGTTTTCTCCAACAATCCTGGATGTTTGATGCATTACGTCTGAAGCGAGAGTCATGGCAGTGTTATGGTGTCGTTAGAAGAAGATTCGTGACAAAGTAGAAAAGTGACGGAAACGTTCGGCAGTCTATCAAAATGATTTTTGTTTTTAAGATGAGAACACTCTGTTGAAGTCAATTTTGTGGCAGGGAAAGTCAAGGTGCTAAAAGTGAAGTGTATCGAGCTTTTGAAATTGCGAGAAAGTCTAATCTTCTACAGGTGTGACAATTTATGAAATGGTACAATCAACTGCTATGAAAGTAATTTAACCGCTCTGAAAAACGTATTGCAACTTCCCCATCCCTCAGCCATATTATTCAACCCTCTACACTTCTTCATGCGCACAAACGAATCGGAGTCGTTTAAAGCAGGGGTGTCCTACCCATGACCCGCGGGCCAAAAGTGACTAGAGAGCTGACGTTTTGTGGCCCGCGGAAAGATCCAGATTTTAAATAAAGAATGACCCTCGAGACGATTTTGCATTTTGTTGCCTCAAGCCTATAACGGGTAAATGAACATGTTTTGTTTCACAACCCGACAAGTTCAACCAGTGTGAAATGAACCGAGCCAATCTTTTTTGTTAGGCTAGCTTGGCAGGAAGGTAATTTGCTGAGCGACTGGTAGGCAGAGGTACATGCGCGATCATTTATTGTGTAAGCATTTGCTATAATCACGTGAACACTAGATGTCTCCTGTACACGTAAGCACTGTTCCTTCAAACATTATGAAAGCTTGACAGTACCGTTGTTGGGTTACTTTGCCTGCATTCAGGTACGTCAATCGTGTTTTGTTTTTGTTTTCTTAGTTAATTAGTTGGCACTAGGTTGATGAGCTATTAGCACAATTTTACAGTTTATACAAAAACTTGAGCTTTGTAATTTTGATTTCAGCTTATACTCTGTTGCTTTTGCCAAGATCTCAGCTTCAGTGTAAAATTTAGCTAGCACATTTCACTACTGCCTTCAGTTCATTTAGTCTATTTGTAAAAAGTGATTTCAGTGTTTTTGCGAAAATAAAAAATGGTTTTCGCTCTCTTGTGAAAACGTTGAAAAGGTTTGTTTGTAAAAAAAACTTTTTTTGACACTAGTCATTCATGAAAAGTCGAAATTGAACGCAAAGTAACCAATAGCTTGGTTGAGCAACGTTAAGTTGACGAAACACTGCACCAAAATTATAAAAATCTACTGAGAGAAAATTGGTTTCCTGTTTACTTTTCCTTCTCAAAACATTGCAATGAATTGGGTTTGAAACTTTGAACAACTGCGCGATGTGTACATTTGCATTTCCCTTTTGCATCAAAACACTTTCCGGAAACTAAACGTAAATTTTCCCTAAAGTTTTCTGTATGTCATATTTTTGCATTTCTTAAGTTTTAACCAACCTTGCATTACTTTATCTGCGTCAGCCGTAGTTTTTTATTCTCCAGCTGGCATTCGTAGAGACGCAAAAATCGCGCAGCAGCAAGGTCCCTTAAGGGTCAATTTCAACAGTGTTGAAATCGTTTTTCAGTGCGAGGGACGGTTGCGTAAGCTTTACGTTTTCATTTTGTCGGTGCTTTTTCCGATGAAGACACACCAATCTGCTTGATGATGATGGCCGAGGCTTTTCATCTACTTGAGCCACTTCACCATATGTTTCCACACGCGGAATGTGTTATGAAATATTTCTACAAGGATCATTTATAAGTTGAAGCTTTCTACAAGGATTATTGTCCTTCTGTATAATACTTCCACTAAGGTTATTCATAACGTTAAGCCTTGAACCAGTGATTCCCACATTTTTAGTGTCGTGGACCCTTTTGACGATTTGGCTGAAAGCTGTGGACCCCCTTAACAAAACCAGTTAAAACTCTGCTCAGGGACATGTGGAGTAATCGGTCGAAAGCAGTTTTTCATTTAATTTTATCATTACTTAGAATTCATGTTTGTGGCTGATTCTTTCAGCAGCTGCAATTTTATGTGCTCTGTCGAGCAGCCATAACGAAATCTGCATAAGTTTTTATTTTTCAAGTTACGGGAGTAAATGCCCAATCTGGCCCTGTTTTCGTGACGTGTAACAAAACGATTTGTGCAATTTGGCCTTTGGTAACTGTCATGCAACAAAAGGAATATGGGCACATCTTGGCCTATGGATACCTGTCGAGTAACAAAAGAATATGTGACTACTAGGCACGGGTACATCACGTGTAACAATTGCGCGTGTAAAAGCACTGGTAAAGCAGCAATCTTGTGGAGACTTAGTTTTAGGATGGGCAGTTTTGCAAAAGACTGTCTTCAACCATTCGTAAACAGGATTTCAATCAAAACGTGGAGTACTAAAGGTAATAACTTACCCAGGGCCGGCGCAAACCATTCTAGCGCCCTACGCAAGATACATTTTCGGCGCTCCCTTATAGCTTGTGACGTCATCCTGTTCAATTAACCGTGGCACGATCTGTTTAAACGTAAACAAACACATCCTCTTTGCTCTTTGTATATCTTAAATTTGCCGGTGCGTCCTAGGAAAGGTCCATTCCAGCACCCCTCCCTCCCCAAGAGGCCCTTGCAAGGACGAGGTTTTACATCAAACTAATTCATTCGATGCATGCCGAATTTATTTGAACACCAAATTCATCTAAATATTATCTACACAAGTAACAGGCGTTACAGCATTCACATAAACAAAATTTCTAGCATTGGCCTCAAAAACTTTTTTACAGTCTGGTGCATTAACATCCGACGAAGTTTTACATGCACAACAAAGCTCTGACGTTCGCGAAGGTCACCAATGTTGGTTATGTTGCGTCCCAGCTAGTATCTCTTTGTTACATAAATTAAGGTGGTGAGTCCTATATTCCTGTAGTCTAAATCTGACTGGTTAACTAGGCTACTAACTCCCCTAATGCTGGCGTTTCAGCAGCGTCTCCTAACCTGACTACACTTGATGGATGAAACATGATTTGGTGAAGGCTTCGACATAAACCTACTCGGGTAAAAGCAGCGCAGCCAGGAAAAATCAAGAAATGAAAAGAATAGAAGTGGTAACCTTAAAATTTTGCAGTGAGCTTGATAAAGTATGGGCTGGAGGGCATGCGTTGCTGGTCCTGACAGCACACCACTGATAGACTCTTGAGCACCCTAGGCAAGATCCATTCCAGCGCCCACACTTCTTATACAAAGATTCTTACTCTACTCATCACATATATTACGGAAACACGAAGGACGTTTTGTACATTAGAAAAGTTTATTACATGAATTAAATTCATAGAAAATTGCGACATAGCTTGCCTAGTACAGTATATGTAAAATTGAAATTAATAGGAAAAATATCAACTCTTCTGCAGCAAATCTGAAATAGTGTAGTACCTTCATCTTCTCATAAACTGCATGAACGTGTGTTTCATTCACTTTCATCATGTCCATTCCCTTTATTTGGTGTACGCTTGTCAATTTCCGAACCATACAGTTGTATTTTTGGCGCCCTTTTGCCCAGCGCCCTAGGCAGCCGCCTAGTTCGTAGTGCTGACACTAGACTTAGCTATATTTTGACCTTTATCTTAAAGTCTAGCAGAATTTTTATTTTATACGTGTACAAACACGCTATTCTTTTGATTAACAGTAGTGTCATTTAAATAGTCTATCAGTATTAAATTGTTGGCTAATCTTGAATGCTGACATTACTTATGGCCAAGTTTGTAATTTTACTTGTAACAGCAGATGCTGTTACATTGCATGTGTTCACGCTGGACGTTTGTCAAAGTTTGGAATCTTGATCATGTTGCTGAATTATAGTTAACAGCATCTGCTGTTAACTATAATTCTTATAATTATATTCTATTTCCAGTAACAACTTCAAGTATATTAATTTGCAAATCAACTGTAAGGACAAAGCAAAGCGTAATTAGTGTTGCTTTCAAAACACCTCTAAAGACAAGATTGGGAATCTTTATTTATAAAATTCACTTCTGCATCGATACGATGACTGTTAGTTTCGTCACACCAAGCTGTACTCCGCATTTTACAGCAAAATTGCGCCCATGTATAAATAGGTAAATACTGCAGTAATATAACACAAACTCACACTTTCCAAAACAGAAAAGATTACAAAGAATAAGATGGATTGGTTTCTGCTCAATAATAAGCGTAATAACACTAAACTTGAACATGGGTGTCAGAAGGAGGCCAACAGTGGTGGAATTTCATTTTACCAACTCCAAACTAAAAGAAAAACGTTTTTCCAATAAAAAAGTAATAGGAAAGTATCAAATTTCAACATCCAGGGTACCAAGGCACCCCTGCACNCCCTTCTGACACCCANGAACGTGAATAGAANTATCTCTGACCAGCAGATATGATTTAGCAAATATGCGAAATGATTTACACTGTCGGAAGATAAGATTGTTAAGCACTTTTTTGAGAAAAGCAGAAATAACCTTGGCTAAAATGACTGAAAAATTTATTTCCTTTTTATGACAGACAGTTGCAATTATCATTGGTCCGAGACAACAAAACTAGTTTAAAAGCTCATATTGCTGTATAAACTAATTTCAATTGCCTTTTTACGCTTTTTTACGCACTAATAGGCGACAACAAGACTTGTACGGTTAGTGCAAATGCAGGTAATAGCTTGCAGTTAGATACTGTATAGTGTTTGTTATACGTACAAGGCCGAGTGAAATTCAAAGATTATTAATTTTTGTCGAGGTACCGTGTAACGTGGAAAAATTCACGCACAACTGATATAATGTAATGCACTACTGCTTCAAGGCAAAGCGCAAATGTTGTTAATGCACTAACTGTATTTGCGCTTTGCCTTGAAGCAGTCGTATTTAACCGTAATGTTGTCATGGCGATAAAGCGAAGTTAGTCTGAATCATTTCTCAACTGTGGATTTGTCGATATCTTCTCCAGTGGTGTTTCAAGGGGAGGCGAGTGAGGCCCTTGTCTCGGGTGCCCCTTTTTAAGGAGCCCTCAAGATGTTTCGCGCGTAAATTTCTCATTTTTTTCATGATTAAGTAACTCTGTCTTCAAAAGTGCCCCAACAGCAACTGCAATATGTAAGTGCGCTGCTTTCAAAGGGTTCCCCAACAGCAACTGTAATGTACAGTATAAGTACTTTGCTTTCATAGGGGCCCCGAACAGCAACTGCAATGTGTGGGTACTCTGCTTTCAAAGGGGCCCCCAACCGGCACTCATAACGTGTTAATACTCTGCTTTCAAAAAGACCCCACCAGTATCTCTAATATGTCAATTAGAAAAAGCTTCAAACTAAATTCAATACCTTTATAAAAAGACACTGGGTTAAAATTTGTTTCAAAAAGTTCTGAAAAGACACTAACAAATAACAGCAACAATTTATATCAAATGATAATTTTTTTCACTCTCAGAGAATTAAGCTTCTCATAATATAGTGTGGACGATTGTTCAAAAGGGGCCCTGCTAACAATGCAGTGCATATGAAATCCCAGGAGTTTTGTTGTGTTCAAACATAGACCTGCTTTATACTCCATTAATCTGTATCAAACTCAGTTTGACTTATTGATTGAGTCTGTTATAAATTGCAGTACAATATTATTTGTTTAATACGGCTTTTTAAGTCAATGAACACTGGTAAGATTTTACAAACATTACACAGAGCTCGCCAAAGATTTCCCCCCAATTTTGCCGGGAAAACAAACACTAAACCACTATTCAAAACTTTAACACTAAAACTGGCTCTACCGCATCCCCTAACATTAACCCCTAATGCGGTATAGAGAAGTACATAACACCATGGCCCTCATATCCCCTTCCTAGGCTTGATCAAAAGGTCTATCACGATTGACTGAGTATGATGACGTCATCGGAGGACCCCTTTTCATTCTTGCCTCGCCCCCCCCCCCAACACTAAATCAACCACTGATCGTTTCAAATCGAGCAGAAAAACCTCAGTGTGTATTATACTTGAAAAATGTTTCGGCCTAATCTATGAATCTCAGGGGCGAAACGAGGGGGGCAGAGGGGCACAATGCTCCGGGCGCCAAATCGCCTGGAGGCGCTAAAACGTCCCAAAAAATGTCGCAAGTACTTTCTTCGATACAACATGTTTACTCCCAAAACACCTTAGTTTCGAACATGGGGCCGCCAAGCTTGTTTCTTGCCTCGGGCGCCACGTAACCGCGGTAAGTCCCTGATGAAAACATTAAAACTACAAAGGCATTTTGAAAACGATCATCCTCACTGCAAGGACAAAGACTTTTGGAATTTTTAATAGTCATGCAAATAGTTTAAAGCGACGCCAGATGGGATTTATCTAGAATAAATTCCAGCAGCAAACTCAAGCCGCCCTGAACGTGTTGTTCCAAGTATCTGTGCGGATTTCTTATGCCGAAAAAACACACACACAATTGCTGAAAAAGTAATACAACCGTTCGCAGAACACATTTTCGCAACAAGAAAGCAGAAAATATGTTGAACTTACTGCCACTCTTAAGACAACACAGAGCAAGGTAGGACTTTGATGTTGTCGGGGAAACCAAAAATCAAGTGATCGATGAATTGAGGTCAGCTGAGCCGTTTGGTGTGCGGTTGGATGAGTCCAGGTACGGATGTTTCATCTTGTGCGCAACTTATTGCATTCGTGCGTAAATCGATGAAGTAATCGATGAATTTAAAGCGGGCCGTTTGCCTTGCAGTTGCATGAGTTCATGGATGTTTTGTCCTGTGCACAACGTATTGCATTCGTGCATTATGTTCACAACGATGTATTCAAAGATAATCTTCTGTGTTGTATACAGCATATCTTCCATCAAGAACACGTGGTGAAGACGATTGTCAGATCATTGGTGCTTTTATAGAGCAAGCGATGTCAAACGGGAACTGCTATGCGCACTTTGTACAGACGGTGCCCCGGCCATGTTAGGTCATAGCTCATAATTTCAAGCACAAGTTCAGAAAGTGGCTGTGAACTGCACTTTCATGCTTTGGACGATATACCTTGAAACTTTAGCTTCAAAAACGTAGTCACCCGAGCTGATTAAGGTGCCCAACCAAGTGACAAAGCTCTTCAATACAGTAAAATCCCAAGCACTGAACAGTGAGCACACGCTTGTTCTGCCGGTATCGTGAACAGAGAGATGGTGATCACTACGACCTTTTGCACCTCACTGAGGTGTGATGGTTGTCGAAAAGAGAAGCGCTAAAGAGGGGCTTCAAACTACGGATCAAGCTAAGCAGCATTTTTACACACCACATGAAACAGTTGGTTAAATTTTTGTAAGATCATGTGGTCTCACTAGTTCATCATGTTGACATTTTTGGCAGACTGAAGGAACTAAACACCTCTTTGCAAGGAAAAGATAAAACAATCATCGATTTTAATCAATGTGCTTTTAGAGTTTAATGCGAGATTGTAAGCCTGAAAAGAAAGCTGGAAATATATAAGACTGGAACGATTCCTAATTTCAATTACTTCCTTGAAGAGACTGAAAATATATGGTCTGATGATAATATAAAATTGCAAGTTGAAAACGAACGCCAGTCGCTTGGGAGTTGTTTACGGTGGCCGTGGCTGCGCGAGGCCAACAAACACGCAATTGGCCATCAACATGTCCACCGCGTCTTGGTGCACCAAGACCTGTGATTTCCGTGAAGTTGGTTGCAGCGGGCTGCCGGGTACTTAGTCTGTCAAGGCCCGCTTCTGAAGTGCCTGCCCTTCAGGCACTGCCTTCATCTGCCGACGGATAGATTGTGTGGCGCCATCTCCAGATCGATGTGGCGGCAGATTGCGCTAGAGAGTCGGGCAAAATAACACAAGATGCGGATTATGCGTTCTTTCTTTGAAAACAACCGGTTAATATTGGCATTTGAGTTCTCACAGGTCATAATGACGTCATCAAGACGTCCTGGTGATGTCACACTTCAACGCAAAATTTGAAATGCAAAGGTAACTGTTTATTCAGCAAGTACACAAAACTCTGCATTTCATGTCTTCATGACTCTCGAGCGCGATTTGTTGGCGAGTTATGACCGACATTGCCTCGACCCACTACAGCGGCTTTAGCAGTCCTTAAAGGAAAACCCGATTTGATCAAAGTGGATATTCGTCACCAAAAATTGAAACTTGTTTTTGCGATCTCGTTCAGTTCGCAGGAGTCTTTGCATGAGAGAATCAAGATTGCTGAGGCCTTTGCGATGTAATCAGTTGTCCAAACCTGACAGCTGCGAAGGTCTTTCCAGGCAGAAACTCTCCAAGCAGACCCACGAAGAAGCGCACGGAAGTGCGTAAGATAACAATAAAGGTCGCAGTAGCAAACCACGGCCAGTCTGGGCAGAAAATCCAATCGTGTAGCAGACACCTTATGGTCTGTACATTCATTCCCATAAAACAGCCAAAAAAGCTCAAGAAACAAAAAAACAGTACGTACTGAATCCAGCACGGCTCCAAGAAAAACGTGACTGCAATGACGAAGAATATCCGGCCGTTGTCTAGCAACGAAAAACAACTGACTCGATAAGACTAATCCAAACCAACAGAGATATGCCTTTCTCACTGTTGCTAAGCAACAAAATCAAATAATGCAAACCGTTTGAACTAACCAATTAAAAGTATACGAAATAACGTAATTGCTGAATCGTGATCACACGCCCCCAAATTGTTACTAAAAATAGAAAAGTCTTGTGACCAG
>JGI24159J19872_10010992_pt1 | contig 11873 bp, 6 predicted proteins | sample Ectturendosymbi4_FD_19872 | JGI IMG/M metagenome (IMG submission 19872) | reverse complement strand
AGAAACAACATTCACCCGAACAATAAGCAGAAACCAGAGATTACAAACAAAAACACCGGAAAAATAACATGTCAATATGGCCAGCCAGTGTGAGTGTGAAAGGTGCTTCAAAACTTATGTCGTGAGTTTCACCTTCATTTTCAGGTGCTCTGGTTAACGCCGCTGTTTTAACGTTGCTTAAAAGCTTTGCCAAAAAAAAATGTTTCAGTTGCGGCGTTTTAGCTAACACTGCCACATTCTTGCGCTTTTTCTCCTTAGAAACGTCACCATTTTTAGCTCCTGATGGCATCACAGATTTCGGCATTGCGCTAGCTAAACACTGCAATCTCGCTTTCTGCTCTTTTGTTCTACAAATTGACTAATCAAAAACCTTTTCTGATGGAGCACGTACTAACATGTGGTATAAACAGCTTGACTAACTTCGTATGTTTATGATGTAACGCAAGAATAGTAGTCATCAGAAAAAAAGTGCGTTTCCAGCATAAGTTACCTTTTTGACGAAACAAAGGTCGCAGTTCGACTGCGGCTACCTCCAGACGGCACAAGAAGTTCCGGAATAATTGATACTAAACAGTAACCAAAGTAGAACTAGCTTTAAGCACGCAAATAGTATCGTTTTCGTGACATTTGTGCAGCAGGCGTGATGCACGAGCAGATAAACCCATGCCAAAAAAACAATTATTAGGAAAAGTTGCAAGCAAAATTCAAATATATTTGCATTGAACAAAAGCGAAAATTTTTATATTGAGTAGTGATTACTAAATGGCAGAAAGTCAAACTTGCAGAGAAATCATTGATGATACTCAACGCAACATCCGAATATAGAGTTGTACTTTTGTATCTCTTTTGAATTACGACATTTTTGAAAGGAATATTTTATTTAAAGCAAATAAATGTCGTCACGGGGGCCCCCTTGGAGCGGAGAGCCCGGGGCAATTGCCCCTGTTGCTCCCCCCCTTAATCCGGCCCTGCTCATGGGGCGTGGGACTTAGCTTAAATTTTAATCAGTCTCAATAATTTCCTCACCTCTTCAATTATCTCTGCTCACAACAGGCGACTAAATTTTGCCGCCCCGTGGCTCTAGCCAGAGTACCCAGTGCAGAGGCGGATCCACGGGGGGGGGCGATCTCTCCCCCTGAAACCTACGAAAGTTACTTCATAATTTTTTACAATTCCAAAGCAGTATTCGCGATATAAAGCCATTTTGTCGTCCATTGTTTTTTCATAGCAGTGTTGTGAAGTAAACTTCATCTCTCTTACAGTAGCAAAGCCGTTATGAGACTTGACAACCAAGTATTACTGAAATCGCCCCCCCCCCTAACGTTACGGGCTGGATCCGCCCCTGACCCAGTGTGTTGCTACGCCACCGACGCATTCAAAGCGTTAATTTTATTACGTAACGTAATTGCTTATCTCACAAATGCTGTAAAATTATTTATCGTTGCGTTGCATGGGATTTCAGAGATGATTAGGCAAGGCGACTGTCTGTCCTACACTTATTTGGTGAGAGGCGAATCGGTTTTGGACCTAATCAAAGCAACAATTCAATTCAGCTAAAACTTTCCATGGTTGTCAGATGTAATGTGAAAGTATCAATTTTATGGGTCCGTACAGGAAATTTATGGCGCCGCTTTGGACTCATCAAACGCCTTAAAAAAACCTGCCCATAGACATTTAATGAATTTGGCTAGTTGGATCATTGTCTTTTCCAAGGTTGCACATGACTCTATCCAGGAACTTTACGTAGCACCTATTTATTGTTTTTGGTCACAGGCCTATATCTGCCATCATCACAAATACATCGCTCTCATATCTTGACATGTGACAACATGCTAGAACATGAGAAAAAGTTAATATGATCAAGATCGAATTTAAACAAATTTTATATGGTTTCTTTTAAAATTTAGGGGGTCAACATTGTTGTTGACCCCTGCAAGTGAATGCGAACACCTACCTTGTAATGCACCATGACTAAACATTTTTGTGCTCTTGTGTACCTCTGTGATAAGGACCATGAGACTGTGGTAAACCCACAAATAAATCAAAGATTTCGATGGAAATAGTAGCGCATCAGCAAACGTACATTTCAAAAGGCGTAGGCATGTTCTTTATCATTTTTTGTTGCGGGTTATGTCAAGCTATATCACTAAAAATGAGAAAAGCTCATCCACAACAGAATATGTCGCTAGACATGTGCTTGCGAACGACCTTTGTTGATAAATTTTGTATAGTTTGTCAAAATTTTGCATATTTTGTCATAATTTAAAAATCTGCAAATCATTTTGTTTTAGGAAGATTTAGCCACTGCACATTAATAGGACCCATTTACCTTTTATTGCAAAAAACTTGTTTTATAAAAACAGGATCCATTTACTTTTATTGCAAAACTTGTTTTATAAAAACAAATTTATTCGTTTTGCTTGATGTAATATCATGCGAAGTGGTTTATGATCAAATAACAAAATATCATTTGAGAGCATGCGAGTTCCCTTGTATTATATCTGCCAACAAGCCTTTTGTTGCTTGAATATACTTCGTTGTAATATGTGAGGCAAAGCTATTTTATTTTGACTGATCATCCAAAATTTATAATAAACTTTATCGATATTTATGTAAAAATGCACTGCAGTTTCTTTTATAAATGATAGCAATATAATAATTTAGCTTTTCAGGATTTTAACTTGTTACTTGTGTGTAACACCACTGTTAGAATTTATGTATTCATTTGGCAGTGTGGTTTCGAATGCATAAATCAGTGAAGGACTAGGCTAGCTCATCCAACCATTTTTAAAACTTTCCTTTAACAAAATTGTATTTACAACTTACAGTGTGTGGAAAGATGAAAAAGAATGATAAAACTGCTTTAGCATTCAAACAGTTAGTTATGCTGTTCAAGGAATACTGGAAGGACGGAGTTGAAGTTGTGAACAACTTTTTAAGCATTATTCTTGTTGCAAGTGCAAGCTGCTTTCCACAGCAGGTTGTTGGTTTTTCAGCAAGATCACGTGAAACACTAAAATGGTGTGCTTTTGCGATCAACTTGTAATGATACAAAATTTAAATGGCAATGTATGAGGAAAGAACATCAATGATTCCAGCAAGAAGCCTGGTTGTGACGTGAACACGCGACATGGTTGCTATGGTGGCGTTCGTATTTCGCATCGTTGCATCCAGTGCGCACGGGGGAAAACCCTTCTGTTCTGACAGCCGCGGATGCGTGTGGTTTGAAGCCTCTGGTACTGACGGTTCAGTACTGAAACGGAACGTGTGGCCTCGCCCTAAGGCCGAATGCACACATAGGAATTTAAAATACTTCTTCATGCAACGCTTTGGTTTCTGTGAAAATTCACTGTTTTTGTTTGGCCTCTATGTTTGTTTCAGCAACTTCGGTTGATCAAACAGTCGTAATTTTCTAACGAACCGCTAAAGATATACTGGCCGTTGAACAAGAATTCCATGACTACCTGACACCAAACACAGCAAGAGCGGAAACATTCACTTCGGCAAATCTTTTCCATGATGTACCAAGCAGCATGCGGACCGGGTGCCCATGTCCGATTTTCGTTTGTTGAGGTTGCAAGCAGGTTATGAAAAACAACGTAGACACTCTATTCAGCTTGGTTATTTGGACAACAGTTGAGGTTAAGTTTTTCCAAAGAAATGAGCAGAAGGACAGCTTTCAAAACCACTTCAAAGCCCCCGGACCGGTTTGGTCAACTCGATTAAAAAATATTGTTTCTAACGCGTGCGTGTTAAGAACGAAGACTTTCTAAATTGAAACTACGTGCGAACCGTAAGATCACCCCCGGCAAATATGCATCTGCGTTAAAACGTGCAAACGTTCAGCACATTATGTACATAATCTAGTAGCTCAGCAATCGAAGGCATTGCTCCTGCACTATGAATCAACGGTGAGCTGACGATACTCGCGTTGTTGGCAACGCAGAAAGTAAGACAAACGTAATTTGAAGCAGAACGTAAGACGCAAGCCTACCAAGAAATAAATCTTGCTGAACTTAAGTATTTGAGCCGCAGATGAGCAATACAAATCAACGGAAAACGGACTTTCTACGTTTTCCGCATTACACGCTGTTTTACAAACTGTTATTTTCTTATGTGTACTCCATTAAGTTACCACATACTCCCTGATAAATACGCGCTGTCCTTTAGGTCTGTGTGAACAGACAGATGCAGCGGCAGTGAACAAACAGGATCTTGCGCAACAATCATTTCTACCGTTCAGTTCTGACAATTTTAAACGCGGGATCAGATTCTCCGGGTTCTTCCCCACAACTTGCGGCGACCGATTCGCTGTCATGTTTTCGCTTCAGTTCGTTGCTGCCGCGACGCCTCTGGAGATCAATCGATGCCGAGTGTTCCCGAAGCGCTTGCAGTGGCGCAACTTCACACTGACTCGTGCTTTTGGAAAGTGAACGCGTGATGTCATTCGAGTGGGGGTGTGCCGGCAGTTTACTTAAACTCGCGTCGGACGACAGGGTGGCTTGCAATGTATGAACCTGTGTTGCCTGCGAAAACAAAAACGCCAATGACATATTTTGAATGACGCGCACTTGCTGATCAACAGACCTGTGATGAGGAATTCAGGAGACAATTCACGATGATGCTCACTGATTACCTAACTTACCCCGTCAAGACCTCAAGAGACGAAAAAACGAAAGTTTGAACACACGCTACTATGACTTAGTTGGAACAACATGCGCTAACCTAAAGAATTGAGTCCTATAGCGATCACGCATCAAATTCCGTTTAGTACCTAGCGTACTTATGTTGAAGGCGTTTGCGCATCCTGGTACACAAAAAAGAAATGTGACACACTTCATAATAAGCGCAGTTTTCCAATGCTCCGCACACACAAAAATTTAGCAACAAGCTATCTGTAATTTCGTTTTGAGCCACAATGTTTCTGACAGACATAGTCTAACTAGAAAAGAACAATAGCCATAAATAGGTCATCCGTAAATCGCAACCAGGGTGGATGCCCAGCTTGCGCATGATTCAAGAGCATTCCGACAATAAACATATTTTTGAAAGGAATCGAAAACGTGGACCACTACTGGCGCATACGCAACCTAGCCTTCTACTGATTTTAGAGAAAAAAGTCATCTTTCAAACCCACCAGCTCCAGCAGTTGACTGTGTACTTCATGAAGTTGCCTTGCCTGGCTCGCAACCTTGCCTTTTAACTCTGACAAAAGACGGTTTCTTTTCGATACATCGAGTCTTGTCCGGCGCAATTCCTTCCGCTGCTGGGCGAACTGAAATGCACGCACAAGCATTTTAAAAGCAGAAGCAGGCAAGAAACGACCCTGAACACATACTGGCAAGCTTTCAAAATAACACGAAGTACGTCAACCACGTAAGACAAGATAGTACAGGTGCTGCTGTTAAAGACACTGCATGTTTTTTTCCGAAGAATACAGTTGATTGGACAAAGCAAATTAAATATACAACAATCGAAAATGCTCTCAGAAGTTTCAGCTTAAACAGTTTCAATAATTGTGGTCATGGTTTTCTGTATTAATATATACTCAAACTTCATTTAGCATGCAACTGGAATAACTCCACTGCCTCTGGTAATCGAGATTGATTTAGGAATAATGTCCACAACGGATCAAAAACTTCCAAAGCTTCTAAACAGCGAGCATTTTTCTGACATTGAGCCACGAACAGTTGTTTTTTTCGTCCACTGGAAAAGCTGAAAATTGTATTTTTCAAAAAAACTATGGAGAAAGATGGGAATAAGACGTAGAGTATGAAGACCCTACGAACGAATGGACAAAACCTTCAAACTTGCTTAGTCAATTTTCACCAAAACGAGGATGGGTAACGTAGATTTTCAAGCGCCGAAGAATTTGCGCTGGAATGTTCAATTTTCATCGAAAATGTCCCAAGTATAAAAGCACCCTGTGGGAAAAAGTAGAACTTCTTCGCCCAGGTGACATTTGCATTATACAAAGAGAACTCCAAAATTGCCGTGTTCGATTATTTCCGTAAATGCATTTATATCCTTGTATCTGCAGGGAAAATAACTCAGCTTACGTTGAAGACAAGGTTAGCTGTGAACACGCTCAACAAATACACCTTTAACACACCTCCCAAAATGCTGAAATGTACCGAAAACTGTAATGGAAACGGAACGATGCCTTTAAGTATAAAAAAACTTTTGCATATCCCGCACAACCACGTCCGTGCTTGTTTGACAGCGCGTTGTCCGCAGGTGACATTGCAAGGGCTAAGCTCAGATGGTGACTGCATTGCCACTCAAGTTGGTGGTCAAGTGCAAATGAATAGTTCTACATCAGAGACCAAAATCAAGCGATGGTTGGAAACGGGAGAAGGCACGTTTTTAAAGTTATCTTTGCCCAACTTTTAAGATAATAGGCATTGTTTGATAGCAAACCCAAAAGCGAAGCCGCAACAACCTCACTTCCGAAACGTAACTAAATGTTTCTCTCATCGGTTATTTTGTGCAAGGCTGGCCACATCTATATTTTTCGATGTTAAATGTTAAAAAATGTACAATAACTAGATGCGACTATGTGATAAACAATATAATGGCAGAGTAGGAAAAGACACAAGCACAGCTTCTGGCTACACGATAAAATTGCAACGGTATTTACGACAAATTAAAATTCTTACCTGTTTAATTAAAAGCTTCGTCGTTGCGCGGTTGCTTCTCTGCACTCGTCTTATGCGAGCAATTCGCAACTTGCAGCAGTTTGGGAAGCTGTTTTTGGAATATTCGTCGGTAGAGGAGGTTGAAAATGATGGCCAAGCTTCTGCGAATTTGAATTTACTGCATGAATTACACGTGTTGGAGAAACACTACAATTGCGTTAAAATAAACGATTTCTAAGAGATTTGTAACCAAATTAAAGTCACATTGAGACGGGAATTGACACAACTGATCACGAAAAAACTGAACTCTAAGCATCAGCATGGTTGAAAAAGCAAAACCCATGGTTGAAAGATAAGATAAAGAACAAGGTTTTGAACTCCTCACATTGCCCATTTTCAATTTCTACGCCCGGCTACATTCACCGAATGAGCTGGTACACGTGGTGCGTGGTTGACTTACGAAAAATACAATTGCAATAAAACACGCACTGCGTTTACTAGTGCATACAATGAATACAACTGAAAACAAGAGCTAAAAATGGACAAGTAAAGAGTGGGAAACGTTCCACTTTTACTTCTTACATGTTATTTTTGGCATTTACTTTTTCAACCAAGTTACGCAAAACCTCTACATCTTATGCTTTTAAGCGGCTTAAGAGTCAACACCTCCAGTGACATCAGAATTAGAACTACGCGCTCGTATCCATGGGCGAGTGCAACTAAAAACACACAAACCTAATTTGCAATACTGTCTGATATCAAATTCAACCTAGTGTAGTACATCTTCCAAAGCAGTGCAAAAAATTAAGATTTGAGCATCTTTATCTGCCTGGTGTAATATTTACATAGGCTGCTATGCCTGATGCAGCTGAGGATCAACATAAAAACATTTAGCTCTCTTGAACCCCAATAGAACGGACCTGCAGCAGTCAGTGGAATTCTAGAACCATCGCTTAAGGAAGAATACGTCAGATTGATATCAAAATCGGGAGACAAGCAGCCTCGAAACAAAGGTGCGATTTTGTCGTCGAAGTGTTCCATCGCCATAGAAGATATGTCTCTTACTTCCTAAAGTAGAAGCATCGAGGTTATTAAAATAACATCTAATTTGGCTTTGGTTATGTAACGATAAAGGCTAGGGACGGCATGGTCCAAGATTTTTTTCAGCCCGGACCGCCCATAACCTGACAATCTAAGCCGTTAACAGCCCGTTGATATATTTTTTTCAATCCGGCCGGCCCATGATCCACTAAACAATCATATGGCTTAGTTACAAATATCAAACAAAAACAATTTAACTGTTGAAACGATAGTGATTTGGTAAATAGGCCTATAAAAACACCTATTAACTTTCAAGTAACTAGTCTTTACAAAAGCCAGGTAAGTTTCACTCACTTTTCACACCACCGAGTGGTTTTCTTAGCTCAAAAATTTTTTTGAAAGTTTTTTCATCATTAGTAGGTGGTAGTGACCTAGTGAAATCTAACTGTTAAAAATATTGCTCATGGTGCGGTGGTTCAAACCTGGTGATCCGCCTAAAAACCAGACCTTTAGTGGCCTGTACCATCTCTGATGAAGACTTATTTCTCTGTACATCAAATATCTTGCATGCAAGTCCAAACAAACGCTAAAGACCTTAGAGACGATTTAACTATCCCTCAATTTGCATTATTTCTCAAAGTACTCTCATGCCACTGGCACAATAATGCTATAATAAAACATTCTCTCCATTGTTTCAAGAGGAGCACATGGTTTTGGTCTTACAAGTTCAGTTGCATATACAGTAATATGGACTTTCATATATGAATAATTAAAAATTTGTTGGCATTTACAAAAATTTTTACATTGATTGTCTGACCTTTTTTGATTATGACAGTGAAGAGTAAAAATTTTGCTTTAAGTGTTTATCTGTAACAATTGTGACACAAAACAAAATGACGTGCTGACACTGAACAGTACAGGGACATCTACTGATGGAAGACAATTGGTCATAAAAAGAAGAAAAAAGTGCAGATTTGCTTTTGTCAATTTTTATTTTATTTTCTTAATTATGCTGTTTCATGATAGTGTTCACATCTTTTTTGACATAAGCTAAATTCTTAGTGGAATGATGGCATCAACGAAAAACTAAAATGCACTAATATACTGTACATTATGGTGGATCAAAAAAAACCTCAAAATTGGTTTCTGAGCATGACATGTCATCGGCCATGCCATGATTGCATACCTTCTGAACAGTTTAAGCCTACTATCATCTTTGTAGCTTGAGCGATTCATGACATGCGGATTTCTCTTAAAATTTGACCCTGATGTTAGGTTTTGGTCAGGTGGCACGAACACATTGACATGCCACACCCAAAAACAAATACTGAGTTTCATATTAGACAGAGTGCCAACTGTATAGACCATATCAGAATCAGTATACATCTCACTGTTGACATTACACAATACATGCAGGAAAAAGAACAGCTTTGAAAAACAAGCAGGTATTTTTGGCAAAAGCACTTTTAATTGCTTATATTATCAAAGCAAAAAACTTACTGTATTAGTATTGACAAACTGACATGAGCCATAAAATGCCTGTTTGAAAATATGAAATTGAAAAACTGATTTGCATATGTTTGTAACATTAATTTGAACAATAATACAACTGATCCAAAACACCTATTAATGGATAAATTATACTTCTTAACCAACACCATATCAGGCAAAATATTCAAAGCCAAACCAAACTTTCATGAAATCTTAAGGTAGAGACCAAGGCCATCAGAAACAGGTTTTGAGGCTGAGAGTTGTTTTGAAACCTTTGCTTTAAAATTAATGTCTTCTAGAACTGACAATTTAACAAGTAGAAAAAATAATTTCAGCAATTTTACTTGATAGCCGAATACAGTGTGTTGTCACCAGTGTATTGCTAAGCTTGGCCAAGGTTGATGCAGAAAAAATAAAATAATGCTCACAAACTTGTAAACGTGTTTCATGATGGTGCAACTGAATTCAAGCTTGTGATTTGATTGCAAGGGTGCTTCAAACTGGAGGTTTGGGATTTAGTGCTCAAGCAGATTAAAGTCAACAAAGCAAGCAAGCTTCATTTAAATGCCCACAGCTTACCTTGCTGATGCCTCTCAACAGTTTAAGGTTGGAAACAAAAATGATCAAAAATAATATCGCAAGAACTGGAATGGTTTGAATTTTCGTTGGACATACAACTTATTCAGCATACACATTAGACTTCGTACAACAAACATAATTGACATAATGAAAACATTGCATGTATGGTATGATTATGCAAGATGTTCATACCTTAAAAATTCAGTTCTATACAGCAACTTTTCACTTTGTATAAACTTGATATGAAAAAAGCACACTGAGTTATACCACTACACCAGCCATAAAACATCTTACCTGCAGTAAACCAGAGGTTGATTGCAATGGACTGCAGGAGTTTATTGTATGAAGTACAGAAAACATTTCATCAAGAACTTTTCCAGGTATGAAGCAACAAGCTCCAGAAAGAATATACTTGTTATAAGTCATTTTGAGTAGAGAGAATCGTGTATCAAGCCCTTGCAAGGCATCGTGTCTTGGATAAAGTTTATGCTTGCGACGCTCTGACTCTCGCCTAGGCAGCTCTTCCTTGATCTGATAATAAAAAACATGCATGATAACCAATTGTATTGTCCCAAAGACTGCATTGCTCTTTTATTACCACAAATTAAGCTGCAGTGTATTACACACAATCAAGCTAGAAACTGTCAATTCAATATTGCAAGGAGTCATGGATTCAGTTGCAAAAATTAGCATCCAGTTTGTTTTAGGAAGTCACTACAGATATCCCTGGCCTGACGCAATTCAAATAAAAGGGTCAGTTTGTCATTCAAACGGCATGGATCTTGTAGCCTAGGGGTTATGCGTTACAGCTGCTACGCCAATGGTTTTCAGTTCGACTCTCACCTTGCCGACTTTACTTTTTTTTCTTTACTTTTTATCAGGCTTATATGTGTTACCTTCACGGGTTAGTGTTAGGTTAGCCTTAGCTTAGGATTAGATTAGGGTTATGGTTAGGGTTAAGTTTAGGGTTTATCTTTTACGTTTACTTCGTTTCTACCACGCCCACTGCACTCTCGTCGTGCATTACTGTTATGTCACCAGTGGCGTATGAATAAGTTTTCAAACTTCAAGATCCGCAGGCATATCTATAACCACTGCCTTTTTTACATTTGCATACTGTTTATTTTTTTGCTGAGACATGTCTGTTATTTGTCCCACAATGATGTTCAAACTTGCCATAACAGTATTTATTGACCATGTTTTGCAACAAAATAGCTGCACATAAAAAGAAGGAAGTGAGTACATGGATACACCTGGCCTGACGGGTCAGTTTGTCATTCGAATGGCGTGGATCTCATAGCCTAGGGGTTATGCGATATAGCTGCTATGCCAATGGTTTTCGGTTCGACTTGCCGACTTTCTTTTTTTTTCTTTACTTCTTTTCAGGCTTACGTGTTACCTTTAGGGGTTAGTGTTAGGTTTGGGTTAGGATTAGGCCAGGGCTATGGTTAAGGTTTACTCTTGTCGTACATTACTGTTACGTCACAGGTGGCACATGAATAAGTTTTCCAATTTCTAGATCCACTGCCTAAAAAAGCTAGGGTTAGGGCTAAGGTTTACCTTTTGTGTTTACTAAGCTTCAACAAAGCCTACTGCATTCTGACTGTGTGTTACTGTCATGTTACAATAGGTGGTTGAATAATAAGGTTTCTAATTTAAAGATCCATGGACAGTTCTGTAGCCAATGCCTAAAATAAATAATGTAATTGCATACTTCCAGCATAGCACCTGTTTTAGACTTGTTGAGAGTTCAGCTTGAGCACTAATAAAGCCAGCATTAAGACAAGATGATGCAACGCTGTTGAATTGTTGACAAACCTAAATAAAAAGGTAAGTTTTCATGTACTATATTCTGATTATGTGCTCAAATACTACATTTGATTTAGTAAGGTAAAGTCTATGAAAACATTTGTTTAGTATATTGTATTAACTCCTTGAGAGCCGGCCTATAGTATATTCGTACTTGGATTTCGGCCTAAAAAACAGCAGTTTTTGGCTGCCTTACCAACGCCCTAGCTCCTCCACCGATTGCACTAGAGAGCTGTTCAAAAGTGCAAACGTATCGGCCAGTCTAGTAGATTGCACTCGAAAAAAAATGTTTTGGTTGGGGGGTGCGCGTTTTTT
>JGI24159J19872_10010991_pt1 | contig 11873 bp, 6 predicted proteins | sample Ectturendosymbi4_FD_19872 | JGI IMG/M metagenome (IMG submission 19872) | reverse complement strand
GTGAGGTTTTCGATTCATCCTTTGCCTCCCCCGCGACCTTCCCCAGAGGAAAAGCAGCTAGCAAGATGAATGAAAAACCTTTCAAAAAATTTCAAAGAAACACGCATCTGCACAGTCGTAACCTTCTCTTGAGATGTGGTATTTATTTTTTACGAGCTGATCTGTATTATTAGCTTACCAGCGCTCTTTATATTATAATACATGTTAAATGCTGTGATAAGTTTGAGAAAAAACTCATAAGAACAACAGATGCCTTTCCGTTTTCGCAATAACATGCACGTTATAATTTTGAAGAGAACGTGTCGAAACAAGGCAACGAGTGAAATCTTGCCTGAAAAATGAAAAAAAATTCGCAATAACATGTTTTGTCATTTTATTTCTGAATGATTGGACAAGCTTCTGTGAGATACGTTGTGTTTGTGCTGCAGCTTTTGGTGTTTTTCGATTTCAACCCATAACAACCTTGGTTTCATTCTAATTGCATTTAACGCCACGTTTCTTTTACGCAAAGAGGGTGGTTCTTGTTTGTGAAAAGCGATGATTTTGTTGTGGTGAGACCCTCTGCTAGTCATGAACTTTGATAGACAAAGGAATGTCTTCCTCGTGATTAAAACGAAAGGCTCGTGAAACCGCAGCAGTGAATAAACAGACGTTTGCGTCAACGAACATCCTTATTCATTGCAGCTGAGGAACAGTATGAAATCCTCCGGCAGACGGCGCTAAAGCGGCAGCTCAGCGCTGGACAGCAGCGACTTCTGGCGGAAAAGCACTTGGAGGTTGTAGCGGCGAAGCAGTTTGGACGAGGGAAAGGAAGAAAATCCCAGGTACAAAAAATTGTATGGTTGCTCCAAAAGTTTTGCATTTTGCCCCTGCATAGCTGAAAACCCTCGAAGCGGTGGATTGCTTGTTTTTGCCCGAAAGTGCACCGATCTAGTTAAAATTGAATTTCGATGTCTTTTTGTGCACGTGCCTCTAACATTACGATTCCTTCTTTCTTTTGACACCATCCGTTCGCAAACATGCATGCGCACTGCTGGCACACTCCACGAACACCTCGCGCGTGCACGCGAAACACGCATGCGTGCCGCTGGCGTATGATTGCCTTGAGTTATTGCTCGTATCACGCACTGTGGTTGGCCCAACACTTGGAATGTGCTCTGATGCAGAGGATCACGTCTGCCACCAGCGATCGAGTCACCAGCAAGTCAGCTGCAAAACGTCATCCCAATCCCTTCGACGACGACTCGATGCCATTTGGTGAGTTTCTTCCGGCATGTGCATATCCACTTAAATGTGTATTTATGCAAGTTATCCGTTTTGCTTTTCGAAATTATAATTTAGCCCCATTTATTTTACTGCAGCAGTAGATGCAGGGGAAACTGTAAACTTAGCGAACAGGCTATTCAGAAGTAATTCATAGCTCGTAATTAATTAACAGCAGTTCGTTTTAATCCATCCATATAGCATGTTATAGTTAATAGCATGTCGGCAAAATCGGCCGATAAACTATGTCCACTGCATGCTTATTTCCGTTTATCTATTGCACGCTTTCTCAAGTTCAAAATTGGCGACAGAATGCTGCACAGCGGAGCTTCGTCCTGTTGACTATGTTTCAACAAAGGCGTTAAGATTGCATTGTTAATTCTTGTTTACTCTTAAGCTTTGACATTTTATTTTCTTCTATATTCTTATCCTCCGGCGTTTCTTATTTACTCTTACGCTCTTGCATTTTCGCAGCCGTCCGTGAACTGAGATAGACTGTTCTGCATGTTTCGTTAGCCTTGCGCTTCCAAGTAGTTGGCTGGCGCTGATGTTTCAAAGAAAAGTGTCAGTCGCTGAAGACTGTACAACATTCGACCTGACTGCACTGCATGACGTGCAGCTCCGTCTAAGACCTTGTCAAATGCCCCATAGAGTTTCTTTGGCAAACTGCGACAAAATTTCCCTTTCTTGAGAATGTGCTGTGCGAGATCTGGAAAAAATATGTATTATAATAAACATAGCGGCCAGAGCGGTAGACAAACACTTACTTCACACGTTTCGATAATAACTATACCACTGTCTTTTCACCTCACTGGAGATGTAGTAGTCGTCGCTAAAACGTCTGGGCTTTGTCTATAACGTTTATCGCATCCACCGGTGAATGGTGCTTTTATAGTAGGCACTCCCCCTTTTCGTATAACAAGGGTCATTACTGCAAATGAAAAATTAATGGCCATTAAACCGAAAAAAGTTTCTTACCACCAAGCTTGTTTGTTGTAGCAAAGAATCCCACCGCGAGTCCGGGCAAGGACGGCCGCAAGGTCTGCGGGTTTAGCACCAAGTAAAAGGTTACATTATCTTATTTTCGCACAATACCGTGATGTCAGTTACGCTTCGCTGATGGCGCGCGTATCCAAGGGATGCAAACTACAGAATAACCATCAGCCGCATGAAAGAATCTTACCACTTTCACCATGAAGTTGATTTACATCTGTAGCCAGTATTGCCTGATTTTTTGCTCATCTTGACCACTTAGCACTCGACTCGACGTTAGTAAATTTTTAACTCTGCTCAGCAAAGTTTCAAACCACTGTCTTTCAAAACATTCGGTTCGAACTTCCGCACTTGTGAAACATCTCTCTGAAGAAAAATCAGTGCGTAGAAATTCAGAATTTTGGGAGGATCGGAAGTTTTTGCTAATCCAGCTTTTTCGATCGCTCACACAGCAGATTTGTTTTGCTTTCGTCAAATTCCTCCTTAAAACCCTCCACGTGGCGAACACTTCAAGTCGTTGTTGATGTAATACCTTTTTTGTCTCCTTGTTGCCCGTCTTGTCCGTGCCACTCGCGTAGCACTCCCCATCAGGGTAATATATCGCGTTTGAACGCATGCACAATTGCCTTGGATCACAGAAACAGAGCAGCGAATAGTCGCTTTTGCGTAGAGTAGGTGGAGGATTGTGTTAAAATCGTTAGAATCGTACTTTGTTAACCTGCGTTTACTAATTAAGGAACTTACCTTCGTCTGCGCAGGCTTTGCTGCTGTCTTTTTCCTCTTTCCTTCATGCATGTTCGCAAGACGCGATCTACCGCGTAACAATTAGTCTTGCTGAAACAATGACGCTGCTATCACTTTCAATTTGTTTTTTTAATAATTCTTTTAGCACAAGATTTCACGATTGTTACGTCACGCGCCGACACAATGAGGGCACTTTCGCGCACGGCATCAGCGACTAACCTCACAACTCGAAAAGAAAGGTACTATTCATGCGACATTTTGCTATACATGAAATCAAAGCAAGTTTCCGGTGAATGACCTTCGTTGTTGAATGATTCGGTTTACTGCTTTGTGTCGTAAAGATAGCAATATATGTACGTCTTTCTGTGAAAGTTCATAAGAACATAAAAATCATTGAAAGCTTGCTTTCGTTATGAAGTGAAAATGGCCTGGGTTGATCCTCTTGTCATAATGCTTAGTTGTATTATAGACTTCTACGCTATACAGTTCTAACTGCTTCTATCTGCTCATCCAGTTGAAAACTGAAAAGTTGAGTTCCACTAACAACGTATTCCAATGCTAGCAGCATGCCTTGTTGGTTGTATTTGTGTCAACACTAATCATGTTTCTGCTAATGCTTGGCCTTTTATGGTGCCCAGTGCGCTTTTTAAAAGTGAAACTTAAGAAGCAGCTAAAAAGCAAGGAAAGCGTTTCCATGGATTTAACAGAAGCTTCAAAAATGCTAATTTGCAGTTATTCGCGTGCGTAGTGCAGTGAAGTGCAGTGCCGTGTTGCTTGTTTTTGTTTCTCTTGCTTTGTGCATCATGATACTTTCAAGTGCTTGTAAGATTACTTTTAACCACCAATGGTGCTAAATTTATATCACAATGATTTTTCGTATATATTGCTGAATCATGTTAAACAGTTTGTATCACACAACGAGATATCAAAAGCGAATAGATTGCATCGGCAGCTTGAGATTTTTCAGTTGACTGCAAAACAAACGTATGTATGCACTGATGAAGAAGATCTTCTGCAGTCACCATCGCCATTATCTCATCCTTGTGACTTTCATAAATTGCGTAACTTTTTTAAAAAGTTGTTTTCACTTTAAATCGCCGAGAATCCCGTGTTGGACCACGTGTTGGAATCACGTAATATTTTAAAGCGCACAAACAGCCTTTGAAACTTGGTGGAAAATTATTTACTAACGCACAATAGCGCGACAGATAAAATAACACAGAGTAGTTGAAGATTTACGTTCTCGTTTGAGTAATGCCGCTAACCACAAAAACGCCATTAATGCCACCCGTACGATAAAAATGGAATATATTTGTCTTATCCACTGCTTTTCGGTTAAAGCGTGCTCAGATCCACTGGCCAGGCTGAAGCTGCCTCCGCTGGAAGCGAAGCACCTGTTCCTGAACGTTCGTCAATATCCAAAGATGCAATCAACGCTGCCCCTCATCGAGGCGGTGGGGCGATCAGTTCCGGTGACAAAGCAGCAAATCCAATCGAAGTACGTTTTTCCGAGGTTGGGCCATTCGGTCGATCTTTCACACAACGCCCGCATTCGTTATCTTCAAATATGTTTCGCTTTGCGTGGTGACCAGAGTCCAGCAGATATTTGCAGATGCCCTTGACCACGCTTGTGGACAAACGCTGTAACTGTGCACAGTGCAACCAACGAACTTGCGTTGCGCCAAATGAACGTTTCGCTCACGATGCACTCCATGCAATCATGGACGTCGGAAGAGGGGCAGGGGGGGACTTGCCCACCTCGATTTTGAAGATTTTCAGCAAAAACAGGTTTTCTTAATTTCGAGAGTTTCGAGTGGGAAAAAACAAATTTAACCACTTTTGCTTCCCTCAGAAAATTTTTGGAAAATTCCCTAGTGGCCCCCTGGAAAAAATCTTTTCGACGCCCATGCATGCGATGTGAACAAAATTATTTGTACAAAAAAGGATTCGCTACAAACTTTCAAACTTGTTTTTTCGCTCGACGTAAGAGCGGCTTCAAAGTTCAGTTTTGTCTTTCAAGTATTAGGCTTTCGGCATATATGCGACTAGAAAGCTCGTCAGGACGTGCGGCTCGAACCGTTGCGTTCGAATCTTTTTGAGCGTTCCTACTGAAAAACTACTTGCGTTTATTTTTTCCTTCAGGCAAGATTGTTCCGGTTTTAGTGGAGTTTCGTTGAAAATCACTGCGCGTAGAATTTCTGAACCAACCGATTTCACTCCACTAGGTCGGGCAGGCAGGGCAGAAGTGCCCTTAATTGACATCTTCTTCGTTCTATCCTCAGAAGCGACACAGCAAGCTCCCTGCCGGAACTTGCGTGACCGCCCATAGCAACGCCGTCGACGACCCCCCTTCCGCGAAAGAGACATTACCTGCAGAAGACAATCATTACCAGTCGTTCACCAAACCCAGCGAAGAAGCCCTTAAGACTGTCACCGAGTTCGCAATGGCCACCGGCGAAGCGAGCCGGTCTCACACCGTTTCAAGCGGCGACAATGAAAATCTTGCACTTGCCGAAGCGACGGCGAGTGAAAACGACAGGACGAGGCCCCGGCCGCTGGTATGGGCTGGCGGAGAAGGGAGCATGGAGCACAGGGGCTTCGGCAGCAAGGCCCGGCCGTTCCACTCGAACAAGCAACGTTTCGAAGAAGTGACAACTGCTCGAGAAAACCAAGTCCGAAAGCGGCAGACATCGCTTTCCAGCACTCCTCCGTTGCTTTCACACCGATCTGGTGGCGACGTCATGGACATCGTCAAGGCGTCAAGACGTGGCCAGCACCCGTCTGACTTGTCCATAACTTTGCCGAACAGAATGAAAGCGCTGGATGAGGAGGAGATGAAGGCTGTGATACAGGTGAGATGCGATTATCTGGTGCTTTCAACCGCTTCTCCATACAAGGTTTTTAAAGCTTGCACAAACATGCTATCTGCAAACATAAGACAGTAGAGAGTTCCAACAGTCAGCTCTACTGTACACGCCTCTCTCATAGGAATTAGTATTTACGAAGTGCGAAAACACGCTGGGCGCTGACAAAATCCTTTGCAGGAGTGCGGTCGAATGCGGCGAGTTCTTGAGAGTTTAAAAATACCTAGAGCGCGTAATAAATTACAATCGCTGAGTTGGATCAAGGATTGGTGCGTGTTGGGATTAATTTAACTCAAACCAGCGCTTTCACTGCAGTTTATAACTTTGATTTTTGACAAAAGCTGTGTTTCATCGAAAAACGTTGGCTGCTTTTTAAGGGGGAGCTGGCGCTGAACCGCCACCCGGAAACGACCACTGTCTCTAAAGGGGTCAAAGCGAGCAATGCCATTATAATGGAGACTGACCCGGAGAACTTAGCAGTGAAAAGCAACAGGTAAGTTCAGGAAGCTTTGATCTTCGATCTACGCACGCGCGCTCATTAAGACCACAAAAAATGTTTTTTCATGGCGAGCTTTTCTGCTGTCTTACGATCGTGTTCATTTTTGCTCAACAGCGCTAGTCCGCTTGAGAGGTCGTAGATTTAATAAATCGTTTGTCTCTTACTGTGAAGATTCAACTTTTCTGTTGATATAAAAGTGTTACGTGCGTGACGAACACAGGCTTCGGCACAAACTTGAGCCCCATCCAAGCAAAAAGTCATAATCGCTCGCGAACAAGGAGTTGTTCTGTTACTGCAACGCAAGAGATGGCACACGTCAGCCTCACTCGCAGCTTCATCCCTCCGTACTTATGAACCACGCTAAATGATCTACATGTTCGCGTTTTCGTGACATTTTAAAATGGGACTGCTGCTCTAAACCTAACAACGGGCGAATTTAAGTGAAATCCCGCGTAAGGTGTTTCTTACGGGCAACGATGGCAAAGGTCATGACCTTGGTCATTACTAACACGATAACGAGTATAGTTTGTTTGTTTTGATCTGCGTCAAAATGAAGGCCAGGGCCTGATGACCCGGCCAATGGCGACAAAATAACTTAAATCATACCTCTTGGCATTTTTTTATCAGCCAAGAAAACCCAAAAGATGTTTGCAAAGCTCCAAGTTTTTTTTACAAACGCTTGTAAGCGATTATATTTTGCAATGGCGTGATCTTGAAATGAAAATTTTTGTCGAGAATCGTAGAAATCAACTGTCACTTAGTAACGAAGCACGAACGTCACTTAAACGTACGTGACGCCACAGAGTCTGGATCGGACGACGCTGGCCGAGAAAACAACGCATTCTTCTACAACTCCATAAAACATATCGCAGATGTAGTTAAATATTATACACCCTGTTTTCTGCAAGCTTAATGTTTCAGGCGCGGAAACTCCTATCTGGAAACAAGCGCAGGGTGCTCAGCGCAGATTCTCGCTTCGAGCAGTGTTCCCTGCAAGGAAATTTTACGCTGAACAAATGTGTGTTTTAGTGAGCATGCAATTGCGCAACCTGCGGACGTACAACTAATGAAGCATTTCAAGCGGTAGAAGTGCTGTGCCACGAGATATATATATACGATATTAAAATTGCAGTGTTGCAAGTGCGCGAGAATGAGATTCGACTGCGCAAATGGTCCAATGGCATTCACTGCGCATTTGCGCACCTCAGAGAGAACACTGGCTTCGAGGCACTGACCGCATTTTAACTCCTTCCTTGCAGGTATTACGTGAAGCAGAGTCCACCCGAGACTGTGGCTGAAATTCACAGCAACCACTATAAAGCAAAGTCGTACCAAACATCGGACGAGATTTTCTTTGGTAAGAGTTGGTTTGAAGAGGATCTCGATCGAGCAAACGAGCGTCTTGGGTTCCACAACACAAAATACTGCACAAATGGGTTTAATTCGATTTGATTAATCGAGTTGTGGGTGGATTGATACTCTCGTGTTCTGTTACAAAATAATTTTCACCAAAATTAATCAATCCTGTATTTTAGTAACGAAAACAAATTAAAATTATTGTGTTTCTGCTTTGTTGTTTTATACATCGATGCAGGCCGTTTTAGGGCTGTTTTGTTTTCTTCTACATGTAATTTCGAAATTGGTCGGGACAAGACACACTTTCCCACCTTGTCATTGCTAAAAAAAGCCCAATTCGTACTTGCCTCGCCTGTTCCACTCAGAAACGTAAGATAACCGTTCCATTTTTCTTAAAAACACCTTATTTTAGGCTTGCAAGAAAGTGCTACTACAGATTTCGCAATTTTTTTGCGTATAGAAGAAATGTTTTCATTCTGCATCTTTTCTACGAGCAATCCTCAAATTGCTCTGTTTCGTGTGGTTTTCCTTTGTCAAACTTTCACAGATTTCTCTCACAAGCCATTTCTTCAACACATACCAAGCATTCGCAGTACCCTTTGATTAAACGTCAGTTCAGTTGTTTCCTTGCTGAGCTGAGCTTTGAAACAAATTCTAAATACCCCTATTTGTTTTTTGAAGGTATGTCTGACCGAATCAGCTTGGCCCAAGCACCAAAAGGAGGGGGCCGGGTACCCCCGGTGGTGGCCAATATCGCAGAGCTTCGTCGCTCACTGATGGGTCATGCAAGAGAAGGGTGAGATAATGATGTGTGACGTTTCCCTGGAAAAAAATTTGCTCGTGTGGTTAGCTCAGTTAACTAAACCAACTCGTGCTCTACAATTATTGGCGGCTTAGCCATTGCCCGCACAACACACTTTTTAGGTTTGGAAAATGTGATTGCCGTGAATGTTATGAAAATTATTGCTGTTCTTTTGCCCACCAAACCTGCGTCTGCACCAAACGATGGCACTTGTGGGCAAGATGCAAAGAAACAATGTTTTTCTTGCGCAGAAATGAACCTCCGCGCAAAATGCATCCGGGCGCTTCTTCCAAAACGGCCGAAGCAGATGTGTTCAGTCTCAGCCACAATGAGGAGGGCATACCGTAAGCGCTGACGTGTTGCTGCTGCCTTTGGCTGCATTATTGTCGGTCGAGGTTACATCAACGAACGTTCTTCCGTGGATGGCTAATACGAGCGTTTTTGCTGTTTTTTTTCTGACCAATGAGGCGATCTTCCGTTGTAAACGTTGATTTTTTTATCTTCTCACTAGCGCATGGTTGATGAAAGCAGCGTGGTAATTCGTGGGGTTACTCTTACTAACCTGCCGTGCAATGCTTTTAATAAAAGCGCTCATTTCTTCCATCACATTCGTTCGTGCTTCGTAACAGTTAAACGTAGGGTCGTGGAGCCGGAAATCAAATTTCAGGCTCTAGCTCTGACATCTGAAAGAGTTTTGGCTCCAGCTCTGGCTCCAGAATGATTTGGTGCGTTGAAAACTGCAAACAGTTCTCTTATCTGTACAACTCGCTTGCCTCACGAACTAGGGCTGTGGAATCGGAATCCAAATTTCTGGCTCCGGCTCCACCATCTAAAAGTTTTTGGCTGCAGCTTCAGCCATGCGAAATTGCTCGGGGTCCAGCTCCACAGCCCTGGCAGTGTCTTGGATGCCTACGCGCGTGCGTGTGCGTGTGCGTGCACTCGTTCGTTTGCACTTGTGCCACTCACACGCAACTCGAGACTTTTCCACCCAGCTTCAGTCATCGTCCGAAACGACGCAATCCTGCCGGAAGGCAACGCAATCAAACCGTTGTGGACGGCGAAGACCCGAACTACCAGTCGAAGACCTCCGCGCGCTCCGACATGCTTGAGTCGTTGAGGCGTGACCAGCAACGTCGTCTGGAACCGCTGCGTGGCGACGGTGAGTTTGTCACAAATACCTGCTGGTTACCGGCAGTCTGGCGCATGACGTGGTCGCGTCGCGTCATCAAACGGTACTTTTTAAGTTTACATGCTGAAGAGCGTGGATGTTGAAGGAAATCGAAATGCGGACGAAAATCGCCGCCATCTGTTACGTCATCCACCATGTCACGTAGTCACAGCTGTAGCGTGTTGACTGACGTGTAGAGTTAGATATCAAAAATGTAAGTTGAACTTCAGCGAATCTCTCGTCTGCTGCATAAAAAGCTCTTTACCCTCTACAGTGGTTCTCAACCATTCCAACCCCGGGGCTCCTATTCCTTAAAAGGTATTGGCTTGGGGGACCCTCCTCTGCGGTTATGTAATTGGTCAAAATGGTTGTTGTTGTTGTTGTTTGTACATCTGAGGGTTAAAAGAAAACACTCCGGCATTCTTTCTGGGGACCCCCAGACTTTTCACTGGGGACGCCGTTGAGAACCACTGCTCTAATGAATTTCGTGCCGGCGAGAATCTGCAGTTTGTGACGTCACAATCGCGCAGACGAGCTGCTGAGCGACGACAACGTGGACAGCTTGAGCACTGAGGCGAACGTCCACGGCACGACAAGCAAGTACCACCGACACCGCGTGGGAATCCGCAACGCAAGAATGAAGCTCGACCAGCTGCGGAAGAGTCGAAGCTTTGACGACGACGACGATGATGACGTCACCGCTTCCTCCTCCCGACCTGTAGCAGGAGGCGCCTTCGCCGGCAAACCCGGAAGCGCTGGTCGAAGCTACACGCAAGTATGTTCTGGAGCATTTCAGAGCCGGTGATGGCTCGCTTGGTATGCTGTTTATGAGCTATAGCTTCTGAACCCTGCATGTAAGCACTTGGCTTTACAATTGATTGTATTGTCAGTATTTTTAAATTCATCTCACTTTAGGTGTTTTATTGTGATTACGTCATCACGCGTGTGTCACTCCTGAATTACAGCAGTTCCTTTTCTTACAAGATAAGAGTGACGAGGTTATAGTAGTTTCGGTTGCCATGGAACGGCATTCCAAACCAGGGTCTACGAGAGGGGGTACAAGAGGTACATTGTATCTGGGCCCGGGAAGATGAAAAAAGAACTCTCAGTTTTTCTGTAATCAAGCCCCAAATTTCTAATCTAAGAGTTGCCAGTATTACAATTAATCTATTTGTAGATCTTAACATGACAGCTGGTTCTGATTACTATGCAAACAATCTGTGCAAGTTTCGACGAGGGTCTGAGAAGCTGGGGGACCGACATCAGTCTTCGTACCCCCCGGTAAAATCTTTCTCGGAGACCCTGTTCGAAACAATGGTTTGCTCACCATCATACCCTTGCCCTCTGCTGATTCGACCGCGTATGTCGACGTTTTGAATTTCCTTTTCAGGGAAATTTGCATATCTTTGTTCAGGGAAACACCACCATCGAGAAAATATCCGACACGTCCATGACCAACATCCGCATCGGGTCACGCACCAGTGAGCATACCTCCCACGTGACCAATCATTGGTTGGAAGCACACCAAAGACGCGAAGGCACTGTGCCGTGTAAGTGGATTTCGATTTGCCTCTCATACGAAGAAAAGCTGAAAGAGTTTTGTTTACACATACGTTTTGTTCATATGTATGAAGTGCAACAACTCGTTCGTTCGACGACTTGGCATAACTTGCTTTAGTTTTAACCATTCCTGCATACGTTGGAGACTTGCAAAAAACGCTGTATCACAGTGGCGTTTATGGTGTTAGTGCACGTTGCTGACATATGGGATCCAAGAACATGGTATCTGTTGACAGTTCATAGCAGTTGTGTTTGCCGCTTCACTACGTTGAAGAAATCGCACTTGTGCTGAGAATAAAATAATGAGATTTGGTTTCCTTTCCCAACACGCGTCACTGCCAGTCCAGCATGGGAGATTACAGTGATCGCCGGCACATAGCCTATGGACCACAGTTACGAAATAGCATTTCAAAGTGTTGTTGCGTCGCAGAATCTACAACGAAAGATTGTTCACTTACGAACAAAAATCCAAAGCAAACGAGTTTGACGTTTAGTTTTTGTGTGCAACAGGTTGAAACTCAAACCCAACATAACTTGGCCACAGTCATGCCCACATGCTTGCGGGTCTGAGCCCATCAATGGTAGAAACTGATTGTGACGCAACAGTTATCCGCGCAACCGTTT
>JGI24159J19872_10010990_pt1 | contig 11873 bp, 10 predicted proteins | sample Ectturendosymbi4_FD_19872 | JGI IMG/M metagenome (IMG submission 19872) | reverse complement strand
TCATTTCTTACGAGTTTGTTTTGGGAGAGGTCAGGTCTAAAGTTAATGCCGTTCTTCAGAATCGTTCCTTGCATTACGTGGCCAACGTCAGCAGCGTTAGCAGCGGCCAACGTCAGCAACGTCAGCAGTTGCATTACGTCAGCAGCGTTACACATCAAAACCAGAAGCGGCACTGCAGAAGAAGAAAAGAAAAGCTGGCAGCGTCACCTGCCAATCAATCAACAGGCATGTCAAAATAATTTTTTGGTGACCATTAAATTATGACGTTGAAGTTTGAGAATATGCATCTAACTTTATGGCTAAAAATTTGTCCCGTACTTAGTACAATGCATGATAGCGCAAAACGCCCAGACAAATTCATTGGTCATTATTTTTAGAAATCGTCTTGATGTTTCACGTGCACTATTTTTTTCAAATAAAGGTTGCCTTCAACATGCATGTTTTTCTCATTTGGATTATTGTTTTTTTACCTCTACATCACGAAAAATCATTTGGCAGTACTTCATGGGTTAGGGTAGACAAATAGTGTTTGTGCTATCTAGGTTTATTTAAATTATGACAATTTTGGTCATGTTTTTCCGACACTGTCCTGGCTTGACAACAAGCGGTTCGAAAGCATCTATGAAATCTATAGAAATAAAAAAATTGTGAAGAAAACGTAATTTGCAAGTTAGTTTAACTAGGGCTGCAAAGGTATCCGAAAACAAATTTTAAGGCAAATTTCTTACCGACATAACTTTTCATGGAGAGCTCAGGACAGAAGAAAAACTTGCAAAACTTCCTTGCAATTGCTGAACTTAATCATAAAAGTTTATTTTGTGTCCACTAGGGTCATCTTTTAAAATGGCAAGCTGCATTTGAAATGAACGACGTTTTGCCGCATGGAGCATCTCACAGCAACGTTATGAGTGGGAATGGAGTGCTTTGTTGCCAAGAGAACTTAGTACATTGCAGCTGTGTTAAGATGGGCAAAAGTTTCGAAATATTTTTTGAAAACTAATTCTGTAATCAGAAAGATAACCGTGCACCTCTCTGCTCCATCTGTGCAAGACCTGTCTTCTCAAATTTACATCATTAATCTTACACCGATGGCCATAAAACAGTACATTGAAATTCGATCTTTGCCCGTTGATAGTGCGGGTAAAAAACAGTTTTATCAACTACAGGGTATTTTGTACCGAAAGAAATCGGAATTAACATGCCATTTTTATGCAGCTTAGCTACAAAAGCTGTTGGATTACCTCAGGTTTTTGTATGTTTTCAAAGCATCTGAGACTTAAATTCTACTTGACAAAACCAACACTTATGACGTAACTGTAGATAATGCAGCCATTTGTCGAGAAAAAAAACAATCCCTGTCTGCCTTGCAAAAATAACGCTAGAACTTTCCTTTCCACAGGACATAGGTCAACCGTCTTATCTTGTTTGTGTTGCATCATTATCTCACTCTCTTCACAGAAAATGAAACGCGTTAGATTATTTTCCGAGGTAATTGACAAACATCCCAAACCAACTTCGGAAGTGAATATAGGTGTTTATGCTTCGAATGGAAAGTTTATTATTCGATCCGTGCATGGTTTGTGGTGCGTATCATTTTGGCACAACAAACCATGCACGGATCGAATAATAAACACATTTGGGTGTAATAAACACAAAATGTGAATTACACTTCTTTTTTCTTTTCTATTTTCACCACTTCATTTTCCTTTTTTGGCGAAATTCAACATAAAGCAGTCTTCCAACCCAAAACTTATTTCATTTTTGTCACAAAAGTGTAGGGTAATGGGGAGTAACAAAAGAAAGAGTTGAAATGCCTCACATTTAATGGGGAGTAACAAAACAAAGAGTTGAAGTGCCTCACAAAGCTTTGTCTGCTGCACTATGAAGCAGCGCTGAGGGAGCGACATTGCCGCTTGCAGTTCAAAATGTGCTCGATGTTGTTGCTGGCCTTTGCTAAAAGCTACAAACAAAAGTTTTAGAGTTAATCGCATTCAGGACTGACCCTGCAACAACAGATTGAAGCGTCAGTGGGATATGTGCTTGTTCGAGCTGGTTAATTTGATCTAAAGCTCGAAGAAATCACGCATTAATCAATCAGTCGGCGCGCGCCCAAAGTTGTGACAGATCTCGCGCGTGCAGACATCTCCTTTCGAAAAACATGCCGTTTCGCAAGTCATAGTGCTGAGAAGCAGACGTATTTGTTTATCAACGTGAACCACCAGTCTAGTTGTTTTTTCAAACCATTTTAATCCGCTTCTTTCACCAAAGCAAGATAAGAATTGAGAAGTTAGTAAAGTCGGATGGTTAAATATATTTTCAATAGTTTGAATTTTTGGAGCTATCACTTGAAAAGCTTAAAATGTAATGCAACGCAAGCATTTACTTTCGTGACTTTTTTCAAATCACCGCCTACTTCGCGATAACCTCTGCACAGAACAAATTGACTGCGTGACATTGACAAGTCATTTAATTGGGAAGATTGCACAAGCTGCTACGACGTTTGGCGGATAAAGCATTTTTTTGTCAGACGGATCTGGTGGCAATTGTAAATTCAGTTCCGCGGTCCCCTCGAATTTCGCAGATGTCGAAGCTAAACACTCGCGATTATCTTTAAACCACATCCATGACGACATACCATAACCCGAACGCGCATTCGCGTGCTGTGTGAAAGGGTGAAGCCGGCTTTGTTGGATTACTTAATCCAGTATAAGGGCTGACCCATCATTGGATTAACCCTTGTCCTTAATTTGTATCCCTTAAATCGTGGTGAGAAAACGGCCGGCGACTAGACATCGAAACGAACGTTATAGTCTGTTAAGCCTTTGACACAGCTGAGCAGTTGCACGAAAACGTTTTGAATGAAAGTATCAAACAAAACATTCCAGTTTGAGTTGAAATTTTGCTCTTTTTCTGATATGCCGATTGCCACTTGACGCCTGGCAAATTTCGCTCATTTCATTACAGATTTCTGTTTCGGGCCAAATCTAAATCTAACAGATATATCTCCTCTTCCATTTTGTCTACAAAACACTTTTGACAAAGAAAGCTGCTCTGTTAGTGAAATGTCGCATACACCCTTTTTCTTAATTTGATGTACATTTGTTCCCTCATGTGAATACCATTACCAGTGTTAGCAATAGTATGTGAATACCGTAAGCATTTTTGTGAGTGGCAGCTATTTGCAAAAATTAGATATATGCCTGGCATATGTGGTGGACTGGTGGTTACAACTGCTTAATGTAGGCTTACCGCATTATCCAGTTCATAAAGATTAACTTAATTTTTGTTCCAAACCAAATATGTTTCATTCACAGAGTTGCTGAAACGTGGCCTAGTTTCGCTATTATCTGAATTCTGCTGTCTTCCCATGTCTTTCGCTCGAGAAGAAATGTTGGTCATGCCAATTAAGAGTTGTCAACTTTACGAACTGTTTCCATTCGTTTTGTTCCTGTATTATTGAGGAAAATTATTTTAATGGAGGATGCATGCAGCCTTCGCAGAGTTTTGTATACTAAATCATTCTTTGCAATGATAGCTTTAATTAATAAATTATTAATAAAATTAAACAAATTAATTAATCAATTAAACAGGCGACTGGATGCTATTGAATTTTTGCTTATTCTTAGCAACACTGCAACAACCGTACCAAGACCACCAATAAAGTTACAACCTACTGACAAAAAATTGTTAGGCGAATATTTTTTTAGACACTGTCTCATGCTATAAAAAGTAGTCAAAAGTCATCAAACTCAAAGCGCCGTATTTCTGATGCATGGCAAAACTCCAAACAGCGGTAATTACAATTCTCTCGTTGCTTGTAGTACGACGTACAAGAAATTATAATATCTTTTTACTCTTGGTTACTCTTTATCATGAAGTTTTCTGTACCTTAGCTGTCCATCACTACCTTAAAAACTTTAAAATTCTGAAAAAAACAACTTTCAAACAAGCGCAAAAATTATTTTGGAAATACGTTGTGTGTTTGCACTTTAGTACAGAGAAAGACATTCCAGTCCAGGTTTTGGACAGTTGTTCTGTCCTTAAGGAATCGAGCAAATATCCAAGACCTGTTCCCTTCTTCCCCAACACTCACAGTCAATGCGAATGCAGGAAAGTCTTCGGTGAACTTAAACTTGGAACCGTCGCCATTTTGTTTTTATTCCTCAAGCTACATGCGGTTAAAAACAAACAAAAGAAACGATGCACTGTTCATCTGAATTTTGTTTAAATTGCCGTTCTTATCAACATCACCTTCACATTATCATTGAAATTGTCTAGAACTTGATTAAATTGAACAAATTAATCCAAAGTGCAGGCTTGAAATATATTTGGAACTGCACATCTCAGATAAATAGAAGCATTCCTTAGAAAATTCCCCAGCATGCAGCGCACTGTGGAATGGCATCTGATTACTTGTTTGTTTCGTAGAAATCGTCACTAACGTTTTAGTTTCATGGGTTAAATATTTAATTCTTAAAATTTTTGTGCATAAATTTAGGTCTCATAAATTTCCCACCCACTTTATAGTTTCATAGATACGAAATTCATTCGATATCTGGAATTTCGAAATTTAGAGAAAACTGACCCAAGGTCAAGCTTTTGGAGGCGAGGAAACGTGACGCTATGCCCACATTCGGTGTATAAAAATCGACGAAATAGCCTTTCCTCTGCGACTGTGCAGCGATTGTCAGCAATATAGGCAAAAAACAATAAATATTTTCCAAATTTGTGTTCGTTTGATTGCTAACAACCGTTCACCAGTGGCAATAAGCATAATCTGCAGGTGCGGTGGGATGCAAAATCTGCTAAAGGATTTTTGATGAGAGTCGGTTATCCAAAGCTTTTATTTGGTACAGCTTGCAAACTAATGGGCCATACTTGAATGGATGAATGATTGCGAGAAATTATCATTTTCTTGGTAGCAGAACGTGCAACCCGTATTACCAGCCGAACCGCGATTGAGGAGCTGTTTTCTGTTCAGAAGCGTGACGTGAAAAATTAACTCAGCGTTTTATATCCCGTACTGACTGCTTGTGGTGACTCAAATCGTTGGTTCCACTGAGGTCATTGAACTCATCACGGCTGCTGACTATTCATGCTTTCAGTACTTGTAGGAGACCGCCTTTCACCTGCTTCATTTGCTGCAATGTCAGCAGAATTATTGTTGCGTTTCAAGATCAAACGCACCCGTGAAACATTAGGCTGCGTTATTTCCTGATTTTCAGTCACAAAAATGCAAATGCATGAGTAAGCCTATCTGCCTGGCGTTTAAATGACAAAAAATACTTGCAAATATATCTGGTTGCCACAAAAAATTACTCAAACTTTATTATTTCAATAAGTATTAAGCTTAAAGCAGCTGATACAAGCAAAATAATGCAAGTCTCGCTCAATGCGTTTGGTGTCCGATCGTGGTCAGTGATGCAAATCTTATTTTTCTTAAAATTTGTTATGCAGACGAATTTGGTTTACCTTTACTTCTTTTAGTATCCACGTATGGGATCTTATTTACATCCCACACCGAAAAAGGTCTGACTACTTCCATGTAAAATAGCTGCACGATAGTTTTCAAAGTTAAGCAAGGAACGCGAATTGCAGATTTTTCGCCGCAGCTGAATTACAGCAATACGCTTTATTTCGCTGAACAGAATAGTTCAAAGCAAGCCCTTGAAGTAGCAAACAATTTTTAATGCAATATATTCGTATTGCAATATTTTTCGTATCGGAATCAGGTGAATATGGTTTTTCCGCAACGTGACATAGAATGGATCAAGATCTGTAGGTCTGAAAAAGAAAGCCGTTAATTGCCTTAGCCTTTGCTCAATCCACAAAATGGTGAAACTCAAGCCGCGCTCTGCTCGCGCTCCTTATTTGTTGATATTCACAACTTCGAGAACATTGCAAATGAACATTATCTCGTGCCTGCCGAAGTTCGACCTCCATTGATGAAATTACCCGGGGAATACATCGTCTGTTAAATTGACAGGAAACTGCTTTTTCAATGCTTTGAAATTATCTTCAAACTGCTCAGAAAAATTAACTGAGTTTATTTTTATCAGTTGACGTTACTTCAATTTTTCATTGGCCTCTGCTTTTCAGTTTTATTTCGGTTTTTGTCCACATTCGGTCCAAATGATACTGCTGAATGACTGCTTCTTTCTACAGACAAAATGCCTTTCAAATTTTCATTAAATGCCTTTCAAATTTTCATTGCTTTTTTGACTTGGCTCTCCTGCAAAATATCTCCTTAGCGGCTGCACTGGTGAAATTATTGCTGTTTCTGATCCTGGCTAATATCTACCACGTTCTTTCCCAGTTCAAACAGCCTTCGTTAAAGCCGCGGCATCAAGCTCGGCCAGCACTGCTGCTTTCAAGTTCATGTACGGTCCTGAGACAACTCGAAAGCTACTGGAACTGTGCATGAACGGTCAAGGCTTCTCGGCAGCGCCGCTTTTTCGATGGCAATACTTTTCAATGACAAGAGGGAATTGCCAGAGCGAGAACTACTTGCCAGAAGCGGCCCGTAAAGGGCTTTAATCGCGGCATCAAGACGTTTTCGCGTGACAGCCAATGTTTACTCGGCGATTGGATGCGGCGCCGAGCGTGTGATCGCGAAATCGTTCCGATTGATGGAGGCGATTGCTTAAGAGGTTGCAAACTGCTGACGAGTTTTTTCAAAATTTCTCGAAAAATTGGGGCGCACTTTTGTTGAAAATCTTGCACAATATCTGTTTTTCTGTTTGAATATCGCGCTGCTGGGTGGCTGATGTAACATGTTGAGTCTGTCAGACGTTGCAATAGCCATTGCGCAAATAAAAATGTTTGAAAATTTTTTGACAGTTCTCTTGTTAGATCCTGATCTTACAAAAATTGGCGCCTGGACATGGCGTGCGAGAAAATCTTTACGAATCACAAAATTCGAAACAAAAGTTGCAACTTTTAAGTTTTGAACAGTAATCCACCAAAACACGTCAATGTTTTAATCCTTTACTGTTTACTTGCTCAGAAAAAAAAACAATTTGATGACACAAAACCTCAGGGCACCGTGCCAGAACTAAAAAAGATTGAAGCGTCGCCCTTTCAAAAGGTTGCAACGAGCTCGAGATGGACAAGCAAAGCGTAGGATTCTTTGAAAATCGGAAGACAAGGACGGCATCATGTTGGCTCTGTGAGAAACGGAAAGCCACCGTACATGTTGTTCAGCGGGAAGGGGGAAACATATCGCTGAGAAAGTTGCATGGCGTGAACAGAAGGAAAACGTCTGGCGCTTCGAATATTCAGAAGGAGCGAGCGTCATTGCGCGTGTCAATCTGCGGGAACCCTTTTGGTTGGAAATGAGGCGGTTGCTGTCGAATTGGTCACGTACAGTTCTTCGCTCCGGTTAACGTGTGTGCGAAATCGAATCGGACCGCGATCGCAAAACTCCACGAGCCGATTTTGATTTGTTGGAGTTATGGATCTCGCCTCAATGATAGGAAAAAAACAAATCAGGAAAAAAACTTTCAAATAAGCTGTTTCAAACCAATGAGAGCTTCAAAATCCAATGTTGAGATGTTTGCTAACAGCAAGGCGACATTAGAAGAGAAGAGCTGTAGCCTGACGGCGGTCGTTCCGGAGTTGACTTTGTCAATACGAAGGAGACTTAAAAAGAAATTTGCGATAAACAGTGACATTTACAAACCGCTGCCTGGGCGAGGACGCTGTCACGGAAAAGAAAAATTGGGAGAGCTTTTTTAGTTGCGGATATGGCGTGAGCGGACAGTACGAATGCTAAGAACGGCAGGGCGTGAAAACGGCCACCAACATCTGGCTTGAACGGCACAAACACCTCCCACGCACGTGGTCTCGAACGACGCGTTGCAGGGCACGGCATCGTAGCGATATGGCTTCAAAAAAGACACGGGAGGAGACGCGGGCAAATGCTTCGGGGCTGACGGGGCCGCGATGAGCTCCTGGAACCCATTACGGTCTCCGATGCCGAAAATCGGATTGGAGTGTGAACGCCGCGGTGCGGGTGCAGGGTTTATCTACTTGGCGCGCTGGGGATCAGCCGGGATGACTGGATCCATCGCGCACCTGCGCCAGCCTATCAAAGCGGCTGGCACGGGGTTTTGACGACAAACAAAAAAAGCCGTTGGGGAATTGATTAGCGTCAAAACAAAAGCTAACTCGAAATTACGGGGCGGATCAAGAAAGCGAGAAAAGCGCTTCGACGAGCGCTTTCGTTTCGTTTTCCCTTCGCATGATGCATTATGTCGTCAAGCGCGGACGCAGAACGAGTCGCGGAAACTCACCAAATGACGTATTTTTACCGCGATGCCGCTATCCTTGACAGCGCGTAAGCAATTTGCTGACATTTCAAGCTCAATCTTTAAATCAATCAGCGATGACCCGAAAACGCGAGCTGAGGCTGCAGCAGTTATTTTCATACCAGAATGCGCAGCATGTGCAGCGAAGGGATGTCAAAACGTCGAACGCTCAACTCATCGCATTACATCGGCTGGTAACAGCAAGTTCCGGGCCAGGCAGCGACCGCAACGCCGGTTATAGCTAAAGGGCAGCTTGGGCGAAATCAAAATGGCTGATTGCGTGCGTTTGTTTTGGCGCGAGACGAGTGACAAATGGCCCGGTTGAATAATGAGAGCCGAAGAAGCGTATCTAATTGTAGCCTCTCGTCGGACCGGGTTTCAGCGATGCCTAGGTGAATGAGGGCTGGTTTCACGCGAGCCTGGCCTGTTTATGTGATGGACATGCTTTGCTATCAACAGAGTTCAAACGCTCTGCTGCACCGTAAACAATTAACGCCTCGGCGATTTCCATGGCGCGCATTCCGCTTTCGATGGACTGGAGGAAGACGGCAAGAATCTGGAGCGAATGCCTCGGTGCTTCCCTCTCTCAAACTCCTGTGAAGAGTCACGCGGAACAACGGCCAGCCTCGCGCTTTAATCGCTCATTAGAAAGGCTTGCTTATCCACAGTGCGCGGATTCATATCCCAGTCCAAGAGGCCATCTCTCAATGGCCACGCTTGTCAGCAAAGGCCCAGTCAAGCCTAACTCAGCAAACATCAAAATGGCCCTTTACTCATCGCTTTAAAGCAGGATATCGATTGCGCGCTAGACCGGCTGTTCTATCGCAATCGAACGCTTACAAAATAAATGGAGCCCACGCGGAGGTGAGAGAGGGGTTGGACTCAACAGGCGCATTGCCAACTTGCGTGTGGCAGGGTGACGATACAGGCACAAATGGTATTTTGACCCACGCATTCCCGGAGCTTTCGCATTGTTTTTGTGTTTTCAGTGAGTCGTTCGTCGAAATGGAGGTGATATGTGATTCGACGAAAACGCAATAAACCATCGTCAATTAACACTCCCTGCTGAGCGCAAGCTTCACATATTTCTTGTTGAGCGCAGTGAAAAACATCTGGAGTTTTTGAAGCTGGTTACAAACTTCAAGCTTTTTCTACCTGAGAAAACTTGATGTGTCAAGATTAATCGTTTGCCTTCTTTGCATGCGAGTGACTGCAATTACTGCTGTGGAGTGAAACAGTGCGCCCTGCAACGCAATGAAGAAAAAGTCTGAGTTCTTGACAAAGTACAAAAACTTTCTCAACGAACTTTTTTTCAACGCTGAAAAATAAAAACTTCTGAATGTTTGATATTAAGCAAGTTGACAAATATTCGTTTTTGATACAAACTCAACAATGAGGAAGTGTGTCCTTCATTTTAATTTCAACTGCTTTCTTAATTTTTGCCCAAAGTCGCATATAGTAACTTAATTTTTGTCCAAAGTCGTATAATGAATAATATATGACTAACGTGTTCGCATTCTTTGAGCACAAAATTAAGTAAAACTTTTACAAATAGTTTTATACTTTTTTCCGATACTTCTCGAAAAATCCTTTACGAAACATACAACTTATTCCTTTTCAATGCTTTCCAATTGTTCTTCAGCCCAACACGTTAAAAAGAAATAATTCTGAACAGATGCATTATGTTGGAAAATCTCCGTTTGAGTAACAACAAGCAACGAACGTGTACACTGCAGAGCACGTGTTAAATTTAATTCTTTTTAAACTGTGTTTTTGAGTGATCTCGTGATAAGTCGTGATTTCTATTGTATAAGAAGTGCANTCTTTAATTATGGAACATTTATATAGGTACAATATCCTTTTCTATAAAAAAAGAATGCTTTTTTGCGTTTATAGTTGCGAAGTTACACTCTCCGCTAATTAGAGTTNGATGTCAACCGCGTAGAAAGCAAAACAACATTGTGGGACTTTTCAATGAACAGTTGTCAAGCTGTTTAATATCTATGTGATGTAAATAGAGCTTGTCGAGATATTCTATGAAACTCAAACAAGAGCGCCTTCATGCTTCATTTTTTCCACTGAAACCTGAGAAAAATCCCCTCAGTTATTAATCCGACACACATGGACGCTGGTCTGTGCCCTTCTCCGGCACTTGCAGGACAGAGTTGTGGTAGAAACCTGGGATGAGTATCACGTTCCACTGTAAACGCCCCAGTTTCTTAAGGGCGGCTTTATCAAAGGACCAAAAACTGACCGATCCTTCGATTTAGCAGCACCGAGAAGATTATGCCACCTGCTGCTGAGGGAGCGACTGACACTTGAAGTCGCTGCGGTGACGAACGCAATCTTCACAAGCGCTTGACGAGATTATCTCTGAGCTGGCAAGCCTCTCTTGTTGCAGCCAAGCGGTCGTTAACCTTCCATCAATTTCACAGCATCACGAATACGTTTTCCAACTTTGTGCTTGATGGAAAAGCGGATCATTTTCTGAGATAATGTTAGGCGCATTTCAAATTGCGGCTTTTACAATTGTCATTCTTGACAAAGGCCAAGTTTTATTTTGTTGCAAGTTTAGTTTTCCTAGTGAAGTTTCCCGTACACTTTTTGCTTGTTTTTGCCAGAGTTTTAAGAGCAGGGAAAAATCGCGGTTTACCAGCTTTGCGATGATGGCCCACACACAACCGACATTCGTCCGCACCTGACCAGCTATGACGTGACTCCAACAACTATAAGAATTTCTCACTTTGGGAGGTGCAAAGTCCGGAAAAGCCACCAACACTTTTTCGTTAGAAGAGCTAACTGCATATGCTTTTGAAAGTAATTCCCGTTATTTTTGTGAGGGAGATACAGTGCACGGCTTGTCATTTGACAGATCTTCAGTGCACGGCAAAAACGTTTATTCGGTGACATGTGCATCGTTGCCATGGGCATCGTTGCAACCAAGGGCGTCGGGAGGGTTTTTTCCAGGGGGGTGGACAATAGTAGGTTTTTCCAGAGGTAAACAGTGGTGAAATTTCATTTTACCCATTCGCAACCTTTTTACTAAAAGTTTAATAGGGAAGTATAAAATTTCAAAACCAGGGGCAAGGCCCCCAGCAACCCCTTTATGACACCCATGGTTGGAAGAAGCCAGATTTTCATGAGAGGCATAAAGTGTTTGCCTCAAATATTTAGCCTCACCCAAAAAGTTGCATTTTTGCTCCTTTTGCTTTGCAGGACGTATTTTTGCTCAGCGCACTACTTGGCCGACATTCAACAATATAAGTTTCTTCCTCGAAAGTAACAATTTTTTCAACTGCAAAATTCGGCAAAGAACTGCCGGTTTCTACCCGATTATCAACAATTGTACCTGAAATTTAGGATATTTTGGCCAACAAAGAGATGTAAACCCCAAATCGTGGTTTTGAACTCATGTAATCATTTGCTAAAACATCAGAAATGTTATAACAATTTTATCCAACAAATTTCGTTTTCATCAAAAAAGCTGGTTGTTCAAATGCTGTTGTAGCACCTGACCGCCCCCCCCCCCCTTAACTGACTCACATACGAGGCAATGAACTTCAG
>JGI24159J19872_10010989_pt1 | contig 11874 bp, 5 predicted proteins | sample Ectturendosymbi4_FD_19872 | JGI IMG/M metagenome (IMG submission 19872) | reverse complement strand
ATGATAAGACTGCATCCGTAACCGAATGGTGCTTGTGTCCAAACCAATCCAGATCCTGGAGTGTAAACAGATTCTGCTGTTCCATTGATGTAGCCGCCTCCCACCCAAGTTGCTGCAGTAAAAACATACTACAATGAAAAAATGCCGTATTGCAGTTAAGTTTTACTCTGCGATCAATCGTTGAAATTACGAGTGATAGCCACATTTTTTTATTTTTACTACTATGTTTCAGGTAAGATTTTGGCGATCATCAGGTGACTGCGAAGCCCTCCACCACACATGCAAAACTGTGTTCCTTATCCTGAATCGTTCATTCACATTGCCTTTTTCAACTCGGGTATCTTTCAGTAGCGCAGCTAAGAATTTTGTTCGGGAGGGGCCAGTCAATGACGCCATCAGTCACTGACATCGTCTTGAGTCCGACTGTTCCTTCCGTTTATTTTCTAACAGTTGAAAATTTATAGAAAACACCAGTAAGAACACTTGGCAAGTTTGTTTCGGGGGAGGTGCATGGCCTCTTCGATCTCATTCTAGCTGCGCCGCTGGTATCTTCTTTGCAATAATTAAATTCTGAAAATTCGAATAGTGATCACTTGGAGAAGATCCAGACATCCAGTGTTAAGGTTATGCCCGAATATATATTTATGCCTGTAACGTATTTACTAAGCGTAAGACTTGTCCTGCGTAAGACTTGTCCTGCGTAAGCACGTCGCAGTGTTCACAACCTTGCTTATTTTCGCAAAGTTCTGTATCGACCTTGTCCTGAGGAGTGGCTCACTCCAAGTCCTTGATATTTTAGATGTTACGTCTTGCGTCTTGTGTAACCACAAAGTGCAAATACGTTTTGTCGAAAATTCCATATTTACTCATCTTCTTCACACAAAGCTCCACGCTTCAGGAATCTCCTACCGCTTTGAAAGTTCAAGTTTGTTTTCAATCTAGTTTTTTCATCGTATTAAGTTATTTCTGATTGATGCCAGTTTGTCTGTGCTGCTTCTGTATGACACTCATCTCCGAACGACCCTGATCCCAACGTTACGCCCATGGCGTGGCCTGTTTTGCGGCGACTTTAATCATTACCGCTGGGTGAACTTACGGCTCGCTGGAAAATGAAACTCATTCTTCCTTGCTTGGCACACATAATATTATTGAGCGCATCACATGCCCTTGACAATGCACAGTTCGAAGTTTTATGTGAATTCCAGCTGCTTGTACCAGTTATCCTCAGAGACAGTAGGGTTGTAGAAGTTCCAAGCACACTTTTTATTGGGTGCGGGAACACGTTCCCACACTTTTTTAATGTTTTCGTTTGTAGTTTAATGAAAGTGAATACTTCATCAAATAATGATTTAAAGATGAGTTTGACGTGCTGCTGAAAATGGCTAGCTTTTTGGGTGCTTCGTTTTAGCACTACACCCATGTTTCTGTTCTGACTATTGCATATATATTTATTGCATATGTCATATGTTTTTAAGTGGGGTGCTACGAAGAGCTCCGTCAGACTCTTAACCTGAAGGTAGCGGCCATTCAAATAAATGAACAAATGAGTGAACTTCGTGACTCATTTCTGCAAGAAAATAGTTTTGTCATGCAAGGACCGAAGAAATATATCACACTTTAACATTTCTTAAAGAACGCTTTTTGATGACGCCAAATGTGCGCAACCACTTCAGGTCACCACCACCGCATTTGTCCATCTCTGTCAGCACGTTTTATCAACAGCGGGACAAGCTTCTTGTGCATTTAACCTTTCATCTGCAAATACAACTGACAGAGAAATGTTTACGTATGGTGTCGAGCATGCACGAAATTATTCTAATTTATATCTTTCGTTTGAAAATTTCGGCTTCGTATTTCACGCACTACAAAAATTTTGGGAGTTATTCTTGCACTGTTGCAACAGTTTCACCGCTTATCAGTACCACAAGTTTACATAACACAAGAAATAAATCGGAACATACAGTGAAGTCAATTTCTCTGAGTATGCTCATTGCTCAGGCATGCATAAAGCCTCAGCTTGAAACCAAGAAGGAAAAGGGTATATGTTGAAGCGTTTTGAATTCTTGTGACAAGCAGCAAGATTTAGCTCAAAGTTATGGTAAGCTGACAGAAAACAGGTGATTAAAACTTTTTTATTTTAACTTGCTTGAAGGTCTTCAACTTTTTTACGTTTATTTTGTGATTTAAAAAACCTTCAAAGTTAAAAATTGTAAGGATTTTTTATTTCTTAATTTTTTACACTTTGCCACACTACAATTAGTCGTCATTTCCGATTTTCAATTTTCTGTTGATTGTGAAAGCGACACTGTTTGGCCTGTACATATTTAGATACTATGCAGTAGAATGTTAAAGCACCTTGAATTAAACAAGCACGTTCTTTGTTGCCTACTCTGCTATTTTAAAACTTACGGACTGTCCGACATTCACAGAATGTTAAGAATTCCGAAGAAAATACGGGAGGTGATTTTTCGAACATAAAACGTAACACGTGCAGTTATTACAAATCTATTGATTATGATCAATATGAATATTTGCAAAGGCACTTCAACTACAACTTCCAACTAGTTATTTGTTTTATGCTTGCACTGAAAACACATCAGCGAAACTGAAAACACAAAACTGGACAAGGCCCATTTGCCTGTGATACAAATCAGTTTTACACAGCCAAATTTATAATATATACCAACCAGTCATTGTAAAACTTCCCACGAAAAGACCAATATCTCTTCCTGCAACCATTATAGTTTCACTACTTTCTCCAGCTTCGTCATCACCTCTCTTTTTCGTCTTCCACGCTGCCCATAATCCAACAGCAAGTATAATCAAATAAAAAATGATCACCGAAATCAAACCAGGAACATTTATACTCATTGTCCTCCTCTACGCTGTCTTGAGAACATCAGGATACTGTTACAATGCAAGCTACAGATGAGCCTAGCAAGTGTACATTATCTTCATATTATTGAAACTGTGCGTGGCATGCAATGAAAGCTTGCTACCCGAAAGTTTTGCGACATGCGGTTTGCATCATGTTAGCTTCATCGCAAAGCTTTGATATCGAACAAATTGCTTTTCCAATATACTTCAAAGAAGCTCCTCATAAAGGCGACCTATACACTGCCTGGTTGCCTCGTAACAAAACAGGAGTATTCAGTACGAAAGCAACCGTAGTGCATTTGTTTCCGCTACACCTTTGAAATCTTTGTCAAAAACCCTGACTGAACAGCAACGGCTAAACGGCTCCAAATATTAGATTATGCATCGCGTGGTACTTAGGTTGCTTTGCCGGAATTGTGCTTTCTGATTGATGTCAGGTTGTTTTTGCATTTTTGCATCTTTAACTTTGAAAAGTTAAAAAACGCAAAAATTAACGTATTCAAATTACGGTCCCCTTACCTAATTTTCTTTTCTCAAGGCGGGCCGAACGTAACGCATTTTATACTCCAGGCAACTGTTTTAACTAGCGCAAGACGTTACACAATGTTACGTATTGATTTTGCTGTTGCCAACAAAACACTAGAGCTCGAAAAACAAGCGCTATTTCCACAAAACTATAAACATGTTCTCGAGTGGATTCGCTGCATTTGATTGTTTGACAAACAAGTAAACGTACCATTCAATGGTCAGGGTCATGGATTGTATATAAACGCTAATTTATCAAACTGAGTTGTACTTTGATCGATTTTCATTGCCCAATCTTCCAAAATTGTTTCAAATAATTTAGTGTCAAAAATAGTTTTAAGTAAAGTTTGTAAAGTTAANTTTTCACTTCACGATTTGAACGCATCCTCATGACATGCTGTTTGTTGGTAGATGCAATCAGTACAGTGCTACTGTACCCAAAAAAAGATACATCGCTAAAGTAATACAACAATTTAACTTTAAACATGTTCACTGGATGTCGTTCAACTCATTTAAAGTTCTGGTTTTGGCATGACCAACTTTACATGAGGTTTATCTTCTTTACGTCAAAGCATAGCCTTAGCTAGCCGAAAACAGCTTGATAGGAGATACAGATAAAAAAATTGGTATATTGCTTAATCTTATATCACTTTTCTTTAGTCCTTTTCATCAAACTACAACGTGAACCTGCAATATTTTATGCGGTTTACGGAAAAAATTATAGCTCAGTGGTAAAGTGTCCGCCTCTCAACTGAAAGGTTGGTGCTCGATCCACCGCAACTGAGTGAATTGCCGCAACGCTCCTTGGGCAAGAGCGTTCACCTCAACCGCCCCGGCAAGAAGCACAATTCAGGCTTCGGCCTGCCTCCAATTGCCATTAACAAAAAAATGAATAAAAAAACAACAAAAACTCAACGCTACGACACAAATGTAAACGATGTGCTTTAAACTTTGTTTCATCAATTTCTTCAAGTGGCGTGTGGGCAATAACCTAATACAACATCCACCTAAATGCAAATCTTTCAATTGCTTATGTAACTGTTTGTAATTTATTTATGCAACTGTTTGTTGTACAAGCAACCGCGCAGCTAAGGCTAATCGCACGCAGCTTCATGGCTGACTGCACCGGATCGCATTTATTTGTTTATTTGTTTATGAGCAGATAGGTCCATAGTATGAACACACACACTCTGCATAACGCAGGTCGAGAAAAACAGACAAAACAGAACGTAGTACAAGGCATTGAGGTCGGCGGAATCACAGGATTACAGAAACTATCTTAAAAAAAAGATTATTCATAATTAAGCCTAAACAACCAATTGGATCGAAAACAACCAAAGATGGGTGAAAAAAACAGCAAAGAGTGCCTTGAATCTAACTGAAAAGATTATAACCCCAGCTGCCCACTTTACACAGGAAAATGCCACAGAAGGAACAACTAAGCAAAACAAACCATCAAATCTACAGTGAGTTAACAAGCAAAAGTAACATGACAAATATGCTACAGGACGTGTGATGATATAGCGCAGGGTTCTCAACCGGAGGGAATTCCCCACCAGGGAGGAATTTTGTATTTGCAGGGGGGGAATTTTGTATTTAGGATTTTGTTTAAAATGTAATTAAATTAGAGGCCAAAGAGCTTATCATTTGTGAAGAATTTAGTTTCTCTTAGCGTATTGATGTAAAAGTGTTCTTTACAAACTAAATTTCTAAGGGTGGGATCTTATCTGTGAATAATGGTTAAAGGGGTGCATGGGATAAAAAAGGTTGAGAACCACTGATATAACGTGTTTGCAAGAATACATTGACAACGCCACACAGTTGTACATTCCAGTTTGTGCGTTATTTCAGGTAAAACATCGCAACATAAGCCCTTATGCTCTGATAAGTTTTGGTCTTTCAAAATTCCTTGGGCGGTCATCAAAGCCCAAAAAAAGCTGTGGGCGTGTATGGAAACGTGTGTGTTTAATGAATGCAGTGGCTACGGATACACCTGTGGATACTGAAATTTGCAAACTTGTTCATACGCCACCTGTGACGTAACAGTAACGCACGACGAGAGTGCAGTAGGCTTGGTAGAAACGAACTAAAACGTTAAAGATAAGCCCTAACCTTAACCCTAACTTTACCTGTAACTTAACCCTAGCCTAACACTAACCCCTAAACGTAACGCCTAAGCCTGAAAAAAAGTAAAGAAAAAAAACAAAAGTCGGTAAGAGTCGAAGCGAAAACCATTGGCACAGTAGCCATAACGGATAACCCTTAGGCCACGAGATCCCCAGTTTGACTGACAAACTGACCCTTTTATTTGAATTGCGTCAGGACAGGCGTATCCGTGGTCACTTCCTTAATGAATATGCTCGTCTGCGTGCCACAAGAAGCGTTACAGCAGGGAGCTGCCAGTAATTTTTGGGTCATAGGCAGGCTGAATAACTGACATTGCTCAAACTCCATATTTTGCAGTTGAAGTAGTGAAACCATGCCCATAGAGGAACCAACCCTTCCAAAATTTTGAACCATAACATTTTTTCACGAAGTAACCATTTTTCTGTACGAGTAATCCCTGACAAGTCGTCTGTGTCGGATTTGGTAATTTATTGTAATTTTTCTCCTTGAAAAACGTCTGAGACCGCCAACGTTTTGCTAGGAAGGACGCCCCTTGGTTTAAGGTCAATGGCTTAGGCATAGTAAGAAAAAGTGCAAGCCCTGCAAGCAATGGTGTAGGAGCTGGGGTTGCAGGGGTGAAAGCGCGCCCCAAAAGTTTTTATTCGTCAAAAATTTGGGCAAAGTATCTCGAAAAATTTGGGCAAAGAAATTTCGACATTTTTAAGCAATATTACTGAAATTTGATGAGCAACCGACTCGCTTGAAACTTTGGGCAAATGAAGGCATTTTATTTATGTGCTTTATTAATTGTACACTGAGCTAATCGAGTATGATGCACGGCACCTGCTTCATATAAGAAGAGTCCATGCCAGACAAGTAGAGAAAAACTTCTGTTTTTAATTTTAACCACAATGTTTGGATGAACACATTTTGCCATGCAGTTTGTTGCATGTATGTGCAGTTGAACAGCCAATTCTGTGAGACTCACGGCATATAGTCATCATATAAAATTTAAATAATATGATACATGCNACATATATTACATATACGTCTTCAAAGAAGGAAGCAACTTTGCGCCTACCTCAGTTAGTTGTGAGGTTCCTTGCAGACAGCAACAGATGGAATGTGAATAGAACGCTAAATCTCAAAACTGCGAGGCAGATGCTCGAACAAAATGAGACAGCTGGCTTCTGACAATGTTCCTGCACAACCTAACGTAATTTTTCAGATGGGTTATAAGAACCAAATTTCAAGTACGAAATTTTCTATTTTCAAGACAGTGGCAATTTGGTAGAGTAAAAAACAATATACCAACAGCTACAGAAAATGCGTAGGGATAAAGTTTGTCGCATAAATATTTTTCGGGCGAATTAGGAAATTTGAGAAAAATATCCTTTGCACTCCCAACAATTGCCTGCTCCTACACCTATGCCTGCACCTGTTCACGCAGTTACTAAGTTGGGATTTCACTTAAGCGCTTTCAAAGAACATATGATTAGCTTTATATCATTGCAAGGAGATGGGAGCAGAACCAGGCAGGAGATTCCTCAAACAGCCGGCTGAAAAGATCAAGGCGGTTTTTGTAGCTTTATTTCATCATAAGTTTCGTGAACATGAAAACAATAGTTTAGCCCAATACTTGCTACTGTTGGTTTAGCAGCGTGCCAAAGTCTTTGCATTGAAATGTTTAAGCCTCTTAGAATGCAGTTGTAGTTCAAACGTGCGCCTTTGTACTATTTTAATCAAAACCGTCGATGGAACTTCAAAGAGCTGCTTCTGTCACATACGACATTACGAAACATTGGCAATCAACTTTATCTAACACACGAGAGGTTACGATCAAGACTATTATTCCAGTCAATAAAAAATGTTGATGACACCAGCAAAAACACAAAGCACAGTTCTCATCGCATTTCTCCCTGTCAAAAGCTAAGCAAAACTTCTCCGAGCTTGTGCTTTCAAGGGTAGCCAGCTTTGAGGACATTTATGTTTAGATGCGTATTTTTAACTTGGTGTAGCCTCTCCCTTGGTTCAGCAAGAGCGTAGTATTCAGCGTTTCGTAGTTCTTTCCTTTTCGTGAAGGCTTTTACTTTATTTTACTGACAGTATGCTTTATTTGACTGACTTTTAAAATGTGGCGTCAGCATGGTACCTAAAAAGAATCACGAAACCAAAAACCCATCAGTGACCGAAAGGTGAAAGCCTTAACAGCAAACCTACAGTGTGACAAAAAACGAAATAGGTTTTATTTGCTAAAACCTAAAATAAAAAATGTTTTTTAGTTCGATGGAGATTGCAAGTTAGGGAAAAGAGGCTACATTTGATGCATATCTTCATATAAGATTTACACTAGGGGTGGGGAACCTGCGGCCCGCTGGCCAAATGCAGCCCGCATGAACATTTGATATGCCCGTATCAAAAATTTCTTTACCCAATTTAGAGCACAAGATCGCGTCAATACGCAGGTCCATGATAAGCAGGCAGGCCTACTTAAGATAGTATGGCATAAGAAGCCTCTATCCCTCGTAGTAAGATAAAGGTAGAATTTCAAGATAAAATCAATTGTTATTTGCGGCTCGCCCGCGATAATCTACGATTTATGCGGCCCGTAGTAGTAAATAGGTTCCCCACCCCTGATATACACAGTCGCAATATAATGGTTGGTACTTGACTCCAAAACTTTTGAAACCGTGGTTGTCGGGCAAAAACCGACGGAGTGAGATGCAACCAAGACCAATCATAGGCATGGTGAATTAAATCTTGTAGGGTGTCCTCGAAGTTGAAATAAGTGTGAATAACTGCATGAATTTTTTATTTATTTGGAGTTTTTCATGGAAGCACGTAGCAATTATAAAGAAACTTTGCAAATTTCAAAAAAGAAAATCTTTAAAATTTGAGTTAAATTGTTTGTATATGAGTAAAAGCCTTGGACAGGGCTATACTTTTCATGCTAGGCACACTTTTTTGTGTTTGGCAAAGATAATTTGCTGGGCAAATATTTTGTGCCCCAAAGTATTTTGGGTGTGGGACGGGCATGGAAAGTCTATTTATGTATATTAGCAGCTTTTTTAAAGACCAAAATATTAAGATTTTATCCGACTAAACTTCTGACTTGCATTATTTGCATGTCTTTCACAAGTACAAACGGAGCTACATGCATATGCTCCAGTGATCGTGAAAGCTTACATGTGATTTATGTTGCAGCTTAGTAAGTAGGCTACTGTGTGAGGTGTGTATTCCCGGTTATACCTGACAGTCTTGTTCTATGATTCTCAAGACTTGACCTGCTGTATTTCGAATGAGATCTTGATCATTCGAGTTAAACAATATTCGAAAACGTCTGCAAAATCACGAGAAACTTGCTGTGGCCACTGGCCATACCGGCGCCAATTTTCAGTTTTTCTCTTTTCGTGTGATAAACCCTCATATGTGTTGCGTAGCGAATATTGTAGTTATAATTCTTGTATGCTACTTGTAACTCATGTGATGCTGATCTCAAGCCAGAGATAAATAACTTTAACTTCCAGTTCTTTCGTTTAAAGTCTGTTACTTCATAAAAAGCTTCCTTGCATTAAATCGCTCAAAGTTGCTGAAATATTTGTGTAACTTACCACATTCTCACACCAGCTCTATTTCTTAAAAGTTTAGCCTACGTCCCAACTGAAGAGAATTCGCTTTTAACAATGAGATGATAAATTAAAGTGTTTGCTTGGCACACAGCCACTGCTTTATACTCGATTGTTGTCGCCCCAAAAGAGGGCATTTTGCGGCAATTGTTATATTAGTGCCTTCACATGACTACCTTGTTTGCACAAACTAACCAGCATGCTTGTCCTGATTAAGCAGCCTAACATTCAGTAGAGTTAAAAAAATTCTTTCGTCAGATATATCACAGCATTTTTGTCCTTGCTACGAAACCACTCAATTCGGCAGAGAAATATTTGGTTATATTAGCCTACTCCAGATTAGTGTATGTGTGTGCCAAAACAAGGTTGTAGAATTTTCTTCAGAAAATCAAAAAGATGTCGAAACCCCATTCCTGATTGTCAGTGGCTTAACTGACGGGGGTGCAGGGGGCGAGCTGCCACCCCTGGCAAGCTAAATGTACCCCCCCCTTAGCTTATTTTTTGATATTTGGTATTCTTTTGGCTAAGTCGTTTTTTTACGTTTATCGGGGTGTTTTCGTGTTTTTTTCAGATAGTAGGCTATAGACATCCATATCCGGATTCACTATAATTTATAAACTTTTTTTCTGAGTGTTGCCTAGTGGCCCCCCTACGGTAGCCAGTGGGCGTGGTTTCAGCTAAGTTTTGCCTCTCTGGCTCAAACCTCTGCTTACGCCACTGCTGATTGTCCCAGTTACAGTTTTCACAAGATGAAAAACTGAGACACAACCCTAAAATCTGGATATCCCATTTCTGTTAAACCAGTGACCACACAGACTCTGCTACTGTTGAAAATAAAAGCAACTCTGACTTCTGACCTCTGCGAAATTTCTGACCTATTATTGTTTNTCAGTTATTTTGCTTCTCTGAGTAAAGGAATAAAGTTTGTCGATTACTTTTTTGATGTGTGGTGCATATGCGGCTCGTGGTGAAAATGACTGGNAGGGCTGTGAAATTTCATCTCTGGTTGAACATATGGGATTGTCGCCCTGGCTGTTTAGTGACGTTTCCAGTCAATCCAGCAGTCCTAATCTTATCAAACTCGTAATTTTCAGTTGTTCTTATTGATACATAGAAAACATTCACTTCAGTTTAATGAAACCAAACCCAAACCCGAAAGCGTAAATATGAACACAAAAGAAATAAACTGGTCCCATCAAAAGTATGACGCATAACCAGAGGTGGGCAACCACTACTTTATAAATAGCGTCGCTACCGCTACCGCTCTTTGTTAAATTTAATAGCAGCGCTACCGCAGCCGTTCCTGAATAAAAATAGTAGTGAGCTATCGCTACCGCTCCTTCTGCTGCACTTTTAAAAAAGTTTTGGTCTTGTTTTACAGACGTAGGATCGATTTTGAAACATCTAACCTTGTAATGTTTTTTTGTAAGAAGTTGTTACAGAAAAAACGTGATCTGAACAAAATAGTCATTGAACAGTTATGATATAGGAAAAATTATTTTACAGTACAAGCACATATAAATGAAACACAGACTGCACAAACGCCCGAATAGAGTGCATTTAGCTTTGTGAGTCGATTATTGTAGGCTACCAATCGCCTTTATCAATGCAAGTTTCGTGCTGTGTGTAAAGTACTTAAGAGAATGGTCAAGCAATAAAAGATCAAAACTGTTTGTCATAGAGTTTAATGCGCGTGTAAATTGAATTAGGCCCGCAATAGCGTTGCCAGATGACCGGTATTTCACCGGCCTGGCCGGTATTTTACTGCTGTTTCAGGGGAGGCCGGTAAAAATTCGTTATTTTGAAAATAAATAATGTGCCGTAACTTTAAAAAATCTGACGCAGAATTTCTCAAATTATAATAACTCTAGTAGTGACACTTGTCAGGACAGTTTCTTCAGCAAAGTTTATTTGCTGCTATTGACGCAATCTTTGGTGCGATTGTCACGTCACACACACACACCGAAATGCAATGATCCAACCAAAATACGGGCAAATTACTTGAAAAAAGGGGGAAGGTGGGGTACAGTCGACACTTTTTTGCATTTTCAACCACTGCTACTTTATTGCAAATCCAAACAAGCTCAAAATTTGTCATAGAATAAATTAACTCTACATACACAATATCATGCCAAAACATGAAAACAACGCCATTCAGAAAAAATTTTACAATCAATTTGTAAAAGGTACTTTTTCTGTAATCAATTTATAAAAACTACTTTTTCTGACATGAGCATGGGGCACACCTGACCGGTCAATAAAAAGTTGTGTTGCATGCACTGCATAATCTTCACGTGATATCCAATGTAAAATAGGCACCAGCTGACTGCCTCTTCACTTCTTTCACATTTTAATTACCCACCATCACTGCATGGCAAAACAAATGTGTATGATTACCAAACATTAAATGAAGCCAATGTAGTATGCTGAAATCCATGCTTTACCATTCAAATATAATGTGTCTCTAAGCACATAATCAACCTAAAAATGCTCATAGATTAGAATTATTCTGTGCTGCATTCCGATATAACCCCTCAGGCTTCAACTTGTTTAGACTAGTGGCGATGTGTTGAGTGTGTCCCATTTTTTTCTGTCAGATGTGCCCCATGCATATCTAAAAAATAAAATGAACAAGTACCAACTCAACTTAAAAAGAATTTAAAATCGGGCATTATCAAACAATGTTGCACCGCCCTGACTACAACGTCACAAAAACTCAGAACAGAAGATGTTGATTAAC
>JGI24159J19872_10010988_pt1 | contig 11876 bp, 8 predicted proteins | sample Ectturendosymbi4_FD_19872 | JGI IMG/M metagenome (IMG submission 19872) | reverse complement strand
CGTAGAGGCGGCTAGAAATGATTTGCCTTGAACTCATATGATACCTTGCTCAGGAAATAAGATGCAAAAGCTGTTTCTAGTAAAGTTCAGGTACCGCTATTGTTGCGTCAGCGTCATAATACCAACCTACTAGAAATTCTAACCGGAACGCTGTACCGGCAATAATTCTTTTACCGGAACGGTGTTCCGGGCCGTTCCGGCTTACTTTCACCTCTGGGTTTGCCATTGTGGCCGTGATTACATAATTTATCATCGGGTTTGTGAAGCCACTATCCTGGAAACAACAAGACTCTAGCTGTACTGTAATCTCGTCCACGCACAGGCTGAAGCTAATCGCGCAAAGATGTCATTAGCAAACAAAGAACTGACGTTACATGTTGTGGTTTACAAGCTTGCTGTGGGCATTGCGGAAACAGTAAACGTCACTCCAGGGAAACCACGCTCAACCTACTCTAGTCTTCGGAAGCATCGTGCAAATGCTGAAGCTGATACGGCAGAGGCGTATTTCCGAAGAAATGTGCTTTACCTGTTTGTTGATCACATCACTAGCGAAATAGAGCGACGTTTCCCAAATGAAGCAATCCCTATCCTTCTAGTTTCCTATTTTATACTCTGCAACATTCATAAACTGAAGGAATCTGTGCTCGGGTCAATGGAACAATGCTTTCACCTTCCATGCAAGGATTGGAGGTCTTGAGATGAATTTGAACACATTGACGCAGAGGATGGCAGCAAATTGTCAATTCGTCCCAAACATACACTGGCTTGCCAGGTAAAAACTTTCATAACCATACCAACCGGCTCATGGTGTACGAGACGGGAGTGCAGGAGGTGCAGCGCACCCACAAAAGTTTTGATTTGTCAAAAATCCGGGCAAAAATGGCGCTCAAGGTTGTTTGACTTCCAAAAATGGCGCCCAACGATTTGCAGAAAAACGAATGAAGACTTCGTGGGAGAAAATTTTTAGGCGAAAGTCGCTCAACAACTTTTCGGGCAAATTTGGGGAAATGCAGGCAAAAACTCTTCGCACTCCCAAACATCTGCTTGCTCATACAGCTGTGAACCAGCTTATGCTGCCGTGAACGCTCCTCTAGTGTGAAACGCCACAAACGTTGCCTGAGGAATTCAACCTCGCAAAATCGACTCAAATCGCTTTACTACAGTACTTATATATCGAGGTCTTTAGTGAACGGAAACAACATTATCAAGCGGTTTGATGCATCTGGGCACAGAAGAATTGTGTTTTAATCTTTTTATACACTGCATATTTTTTCGCTTCGTTCTGTGCAGTATTTTGTACATTTTTGCAATTGTGAACTGCAAGCATGACGTGCTTTCGGTTTTTATTTAATTTTGCTCAGCCTAGATAGATATTAGGTTTACATAAAATCCCTTCAGCAACATACCTAACCGGCGACGTATATAGCACATTCACCTCGGTAAAAATTTGACTCTGCCTACGGCCATAAAGACACTTTAGGACTAGCCATGCCAAATATAATGGTGGTTATCCTCCTGGAAGTGAAGCAAAGAAAATGAAATGGTTATCCTCTTGGAAGTGAAGCGAGGAAAATGAAAGTTAACGGGCTTAAATCAAGTTTACGTGGACAGCAAAGAGGTCTAAAAAACTTTTGTACTTCGTCAAGAGCAACTACTATAGCTTCATTCATAGCAAGTTTTTTTAGCGAAAAAAGAAAAGCATTTTCAGAAGGGATTGCTAAAAGAATGCTTTCTATAAATTTCCGATAGCTTTTTCAGGATTTCCGTGATAAAAGTTAAAGTGCTATCAAAGACCTACAATTATAAAGAAACACCGTGATGAGAAGATGAGTTAGTATGTTACCCACCAAATTTACAATGGTTTTAATAACTGTACGTGTTTTTCACTACAACGTGATGAGTCGACAGACATCAGGAATGCTGCATAGGTTATTGTGTCAATTTGTATGGTTTTTCATAATTGGAGCATTAGAGAGGAAGTGTTTGGCATCATAACTTTGAAAGAAAGGACGAGAGGCATAGATATTTTCATTGCATTTAAAAACTACTGCTTTGAAATAAAGCTGCCTCTGCGGAAGTTGGTGACAGTTACAAAAGATGGAACAAGATCAATGTTCAGCAGTGTAAACGGTTTCATTGACTTGTGCGAAAAAGATGATGATTTTCCGGATTTTTAATAAAGTTCCATTGCATAATCCAACAACAAGTTTTGTGCAGCAAACGATTAAACACAAAAGAGGTAATGGATATTGCATTCCCATATTGCAAATTCAGTTAGAGCGAAGGGCCTTCGACGCCGTTTTTTTCAGGCAGGAATTCGAGATACAAGAGCTTCTGTTACACACTGACGTAAGATGGCTCAGTAGCGGCAAAATTCTTCAAAGGTTCTGCAATCTATTGCAAGAAATCAAAGTTTTCTTCAAAATAGAGGTGACAACTATGCCAAGTTAAATGATTTAGTTTGGATGAGTGACTTTGCTTTTTCCTGGCTGGTTTTACTCGCAGATTAAGTGCCTTAAATTTGCAGTTACAAGGGAAGACCAAACCAATCACTGATTTGATCAGTGCTATTGGTGCGTTTAGTATGCAAATCCCTGCGTTGATCTCCGATCTCGAAGAAAAACGGTTTGAGTTTTTCCCAAACATCAAAAACCATTTGCAAAATCATCCGAATAGTATTTGGAACCTTGAGAAATATGTTGCTGAAGTAAGCATGGTATCTGATAAATTTGATGTCCGGTTAGATATTTTTTAAAAATGGAAGAAATAGTTGAATACGTATTCAAGTCGGATTAAAACGTATCTAGTGTTTCTCACCAAATCAGTCATGTATTTTCATTGGAAAGAGGTGCAGTTGAAATGGAAATGTTGGCATTGAAATCTGACGTGTTGCTGAAGGCTCGGGCATGCGAAAATTATTTCTGAAGGTTCTTGGGACAAAATACTGCAATATCAAAAAATGTGCGGAATACATTCTATTCCTGTTTTGGTTCAACGTATTTATATGAATCTGCATTTTCATTCGCGAACGTAATCAAAACAAAACAATGTACTGTGCTAACAGACTACCACTTGGACGATTGCATAAAGCTGTTTTTGACTGGATACACGCCTGATTACGAAAAGCTGGTGAATAATATGATGACTCAAACGTCTCACTGCAAGGTTTGTGAAAAGTAGATTTTCGATTTCATCAAGTATGTGTGCTGCAGCCAAATTAAGAATGTATTAGTGTGACGTAACATAAATAAGTTTGAAAAGCGCTGATCTGCAGTAACGCAATGCTTGTCGTCGGTAGGCCTACTCTTTTCGTTTGCTTTCCCTGGTTATGTGCATAGCGATAGAGGCGTTCTTTTCGTATCTCGAAAAACTAGATCCTTCCTCGCCACTCGAGGCATTTTCTTCAGTACTCAAGACCATACCATCCACAGGGGAATAACCAGTAGGAACGTTCTAAACAAACTATTTTGACGAACTATTAAGCTGTTGTTGCATAGTAGACGTCTTTTCGAAAGAACACTGGGAAACTATCCTACCAGAAGCTCTCCATGCTGTCCGATCCCTTGTTTGTCTTTCAACAAATAACGCTTCCTACGGTTTCTCCGGCAGAGCCATGACCGCGCTCCTGTCATAGGTACTGCATCCTGGGACTATGCTTTTTCGTCGTCACGTTTGCAACAAGGCCGATCCCTTGTGTGACCCCGTTGAACTTGTGGAGAGTAATCAGTCGTTCTCTCTGATAGGTTCAAGTGATGGGCAAAGCAACTACGGTGTGTAAATACCGAAGAAACTGACATCAGACGTCGCCTCGATTCACGCAACTCCGAGCAGCGTGCAGAATTTCTCACCCGATTGCCGTGTCGATCCACCGCCTGCTGCTGAGAAGCTTGCACGGTCGCCAGTTTTAAATTCTCCGTCACCGAATACTGACTGATCTCGTCAATCGCCACCGCATGAAGGTGTGCAGCCCCTCCGTCGGTCTGACCAGATGAAGAAAAACCCCTGATCGTTTTGGTAACTGGTCCACATACTGTAATTTTGAAGTGGGGAAAGTGTGACGGTCTTGATGCACGCGGTCGCCTTCAACTGATTACTGAATTCGTTGATTGCTTGCCGCGCCGAATTGCATTGCTTACCTGGTCGTTTGCATTGCACGCATATCAATTCGTGTTTAAATTACAGTACCTATACCGGCAGAACCGTCGCCAGAAAGCCTTTCATAGGGGGCTTTGCGTTTGTGCAGGGGGACTTGGCATTGTAAAAATTGACAAAACTCCACTAATTTATAGTGTTTCATGCCTCAGTTTGGGGGGCTTGGAGCTTTGTGTGGAGGGCTAAGCACACCAAAGCCCCCCCCGGTGGCGACGGACTGCCTAACCGGGCGGCTGTTGTGTTCATTGACTTACGCCGCAAGTGTTTGTGCGTGCTGATGATTTTCAGTTGAATAAAGCCTGGTGAAAAGCTTCATTCGCCGATAGGTATTGTCGTTAACAACCACATCAACAGTTGTTTCTCAAAAGGGCCAATATGATTTGATTCGAATCATTGTTTTATGTTTGAATAAGCTAGGCGGAATATACACACCGCTGAGATCATATTGTCTGATTCTTCTTGGTAAAAGGATTCCTTTTGATAGACAGCTGTTTTTTGTTTTCTGCGAAGTTGTTCACAAACAAGAGCTTTTAGCGACGACAATCCATTACAACTTCGTTGCGACGTGTTTTGTTAACATGCTTTGATTTTATTGAATGTCATGCAGTACAGAATTTTACGATATAAATCCTGAACTATCAATCCGTGAACTATTCGACTCTGTTCAACTGAGCACATCAACCACTAATTTTTCCGCCTGCTTCACTCTGAAAAGTTAACAAAGCCGTGGTGTGCTGTGGTGCAAAACCTTTGTGTCCTCCATGTATTTCGTCATAATGAAAATTATTGCTACAGCACCATACAACAAATCACATGGCAGAGAGACAATTAAACAACATCTTTGTGAAATATACATTGCATTATTGTTATCTTCACATATAGTTGCAACAATGCATTCAACGATTGCTCAGTTTCTACAAATTTATGTGTAAGGCATGTTTTGAACATCCGCATCCTTTCCGCTTCTTGTGCAACCAATCAGTGTCACCAATGGCAACTTGTTCCTTTGTGAAGACACAGACGAATGCAGCTCTGGAACTTATCCATGCGTTAATCGAATTGAACGGTGTGAAAACAAATACAAAATAAATGTATTACTCAGTTATTGGGATAATCGCTGGTATTCTTCTCTTTCCTTGTTCGTGTGCATCAACGAAGTGCATTGATTCTGTGTTGTTGCCACTCAAGCAGTTTACTTCATAAGGTATTGTCGTTATCTCTTCCGTGATCTTTTTTTGCTTCAAACTTCATAGTGATCGCAGTTTTTTGCATTGAACGTTTGCGTAATTCACTCAGCCATCTCTGATCTCCAACCACATCATTGAGGTTGCAAATCGTCTATCTACCGAGATTTACACGAATTTCCTTCTTATGATACGTGATTCATCATATCACTGAAAACCCATTTCCCGTACGAGCGATTGCACGCCTCGGCCTCAGCCTGTTTACTTTGTGACACATATTGCAGCGCTATTCTAGTCCACAACTTCCGTGAAGCAATCCCATGTCATGCTATCACCTCATATTTTAATATACGTGAGAAACAGAAGCATATTTTAGTGCAAATTCAAGCCAATTCTTCTGACTCATCAAATTTGTATACATGACGTTTTGCTATTGCCGCAACTCCATTTATCATACCAACGGATTGCGNATATAAAACATTCTACTCAGGGGGAAGGCTNTTAACTGATCTGTACTTTTCACACTACTACTAGTAATCTCATGTTGNGAAGGCCTGCAGCCCAAATAACCCCTGGTCCTTCGCTGCCTCCCCTTTCCACATGCATTTCACGAATACGTCTACTTGGACCTTTCACAGCAGCATAGAGCGGTGCTGAGAATCAAAGTAACCGTTTTAGCTCCATTAATGCATGTGTGCTGTTGGCGCCACTTTCATCACCTACATCGGCACCCACCCTCATAAGCGTAGCCAGGGGGGCCCAGGGTGCATGGACCCCCAACATTTTAGCATATCTAATCGTTTTATGTTTTGAGAGGTGCCATCCCAAACAAAATGCTGCTGCTCGCCTAAAATCAACAATTTTGCCCCTAAAAATATTTTGGACTGGTTACGCTACTGCCCTTCCTCCTGTAATGGACCTGCCAAGAACAGCGTGGGTCCGGCTTCAACGCCTCCTCTCCGGTGTTGAACATTTCCGCTCCTGCTTACACACATGGTATATGGCCCTTTCTTCAGCCTGTGAGTGTGGCGCAGAGGAACAGACGTTGAACATGTTCTCCTCCACTGTCCAATCCATCAACCACTCCGTGGACTGCATGTCCTGACGGCTCTGGATGACAAGACAATCGAATGGCTGCTCAACACCTGCTCCGAAACCTAGTGCGGCCAAGCAGTGGATTTCAAGAGTTGGTTCAAACGATGAAGCGCCATGTGTGCGTGAGTTGCACTTTATCGTTATGTGTGGGTGTGAAGCAGGGCCGAATTAATCATTGGGAAAACAGGGCAAATGCCCGGGGTCTTGCGTTTTNGGGGGCCCCGCGCTTTTGGGAGCCTCGAGCTTGAATACCAAAACACCCCTTTACTGGTTTTTCATGTTTTTAGGCTGTTCACCACGCGTCAAAATTCTAGAGCTTTTCGTTTAGTATATAGGTTAGGAAACTGACAATTTCGGATTTATCGTTTTTGAGTGTCTCAAAAGAATTGAACCAAACAGCACCACGCTGTATGACCCAACCGAAATCAGTGCATCCATGGCAGTGGGGTGCAGAGGTCTGGTGATGCCCGGGGCGACTGCTTGATTGGATGCCCCCTACCAAATTCTAATATTGAGCAGTGGAGTATGGTGGTCATTGTTATTAGACATATGTTGTTTGTGACGTTACAGTATATGACGTCATATTTGCGTTTGCAAACCAACGTTTTGGCGAACTTTGTTGACACAACATGCATATTCAGGGACGCCCGAGGAGCGTTAGGGAAGCAGTCCCGTCGCCACGGGAGGCTCTTCTGGGATTAGCCCCCCAAACAAATCTCCAAGTCCCCCACATTAAATTATGAAGCACGATAAATCGGTGGAGTTTTTATCTAATTTCATGATGTCAAGTCCCCTGAACAGACGTAAAGCCCCCCTATTTAAAACTTTCTCACGACGCATCTGTAGGGAAGGGGAAACAGTAAACCAGATGAGGACAATGGAAACATAAAAAAATCGTTACCAATTATGTTTGTTTCTGTTCATCAACATTGTTGACCTCAAAAATAATAACAGAAATTGTAGAAAATCAGTCTGAATTTTCTGGGTGCCGGAATAGCTGCACTAAAGCTAGAAATTTGTTTCGCTAGAAATTTGTTAGGTAGAAATTTGTTGTCGATCTTGATGACACACAATCCACAACACTTTGCAAAAACAATGATGGGATACACTTCTTTACACTCAATTTTGAATGTCATAATAGGTGTAACAAGTTATTGTTGTGTAATTCTGAAAATGGTGATATTGCATGATGCAATAAAAGCAATTCAGAAAAAAACAAAAACCTGTTTCTTTTCAAAAAAACAAAAACGGTCGGACTTAAAAAAAACAAAATATAGGTGATTAGTTCTTTTGAAGAAACGGGTTTTTCTCAACCCTGATTGTCTTTCAATCCTTTTTGTGATTTTCCCTTGATCGCACGATCTAGAACAAGTCACGTCACTATCATTTTGGTTGACTTTGCTCCGCGCACTTAGTGATAGGTCCCGGTATTGAAGAAGGTGAGAATTACTGGCATTTCAATACGTAAAAATTAGTGTTGACAACAAAACAAGCCTCGAGAAACTAAATCCATGCAGCATGTATTAGTACACTTACAATAGAAAAATCAATAGAAAAATCATCTGGACTGTTTGGATGCCCCCTTGCCTTGAATGCCAGGGGCCGACGCTCCGTTCGCCCCCGCTTCCCTTCTCCAACCATGAATCCATGGGCGTCCACAGAAATTTTTCCCAGGAGGAAATGTCGAAATTTTGTTTGTCCTTTTCAGGTTACAGACGATGCAATGCAAATGGATGTTCAACAAACATTTACACTTTCTGCCCCATTAGTCTGTGCTGGTTGAAACTCAATTCTCAATCTTTTGTCTGAAATTTTTTTCAGCACTTCGGCTACCAAGAAATGCACTTTCTTTTCATAAACAGTCTAATATCAATTTTGAGAACTTTCTACAAATAATTCGTAATTTAAAAATAACATGAGCGGTGCAAAACAAGAAAGTTAGACACTATCGCAAAACCGTTTCAAGCAATGCAAAGTAGAACTTTATGTGGACAAGACTATCGGACAACTTATTAAATTACTGAAAGTTAGAACACCAAGCAGGCTTTGAAAAAACTGAGCAGATGAATTACGAAAACTCCTTACAGCAAATATAGCTTTGCACTTAGTGCTCACTAAGAAGTCAGAACTAAACCTTAACAATAAAGACGCATTCCCACAAGTCTGCACACAGTGCCCGACTGCCGGCGCTACCATTAGGCGAACTAGGCGGCTACCTTTGGCGCTGGGCCACAGAGGGCGCCAAAAAGGACCAAGTGACGAACATACACAAATTAAAGTGATTGAACATGATGAAAGTGAATAGAATACCCGTTCATGCAGTACATGAGAAGATAGGGATACTCTGCCATTTCGGTTTATGCATAAAGGTTAATATTTTTCTTAGTGATGTCAATTTCATACCCTATATAATAGGTGAACTATGTCTCAATTTAGTAAAAAAATTTATTCATCCAATAAACTTTTCTAATGTAGTCTATAACAAACGTCTTTCTTACTTTCGTAATGCAATGTACTGTGCAGAGTAAAAATCTTTGTATAGGAGGGGTGACCGCTTGAATGCATCTTGCCTATATAGAGTACTTACAAGTCTATCACTGGTGTGCTGTCAATGCCAGTAAGGCATGCTCTGCAGGCCGTACGTTATCAAGTTAAATTCAAATTTTAAGGAAGGTTACCGTCTCTGTTTTTTCTGTTTCTTGATTTTTCCTGGCTGCCCTGCTTTTATTGGTTTTGCCTTATGTCGAAGCCTTTGCTGAATCAAGTAGTCAGGTTAGAACCATCCAGTGTAGTCAGGTTAGAAAACGCTTTCGAAATGTCAGCAAGTCCCAGCATTATTGATATTATTAGCCTAGTTAACCAGTGGAAGTTGCATTATAGGACGCAACACCTCAATTTACTTCTACCCAAACAGATTTCAGCTGGTATAACCAACAGGTGGTGGCGTTCGCGAACGTCAGAAGTTTGTTGTGCGTGTGAAGTCCATTGTTAATTTGTTATGACACCAGATCATTGCAACAATAGACCTGTAACCATGTTTTGAAGCCTGTGTTAGATTTTCTGTTTTTATGAATGCTGCAATGCCTATAACTTGTGTAGATGATATATTAAATCGCCGTAAGCACAGCAGAAATGTCGGGGCGAGGGGATGCTTAGGATGTGGAGATTCTAGTGGCGTAATTAGTGGTTTGAGCAGGGGGAGGCAAAATGTAGTTGAAGGGGGCCCACTGGCCACTGTAAGGGACATACTACCTAACAATCAGAAAAAAGGTTGAAAAATAATAGTGAATCCAGATGTGGATGTCTATACCACAAATCGAATTCACCGGAAAACAGTAAGAAAAATGCAAACATGTTAGTACCGAAATGTAACCTAAGTAGGGCCCGATTTTTCGTCGTTTGCATTTAGCTTGCCCCTCAGTCAATTACACTACTGGCAGAGCGTATATGTATTTTTTCACGTTTTTACTTTGCAAAAGGTCGTGCCACGGTTGATCGAACAGTATTACGTAATCTTAAGCGAACATTTCTGTTAGCTATGAGGCGCCGATGAGAATGGATCTTGCCTAGAACGAGGCGTTGGCTTGCTCCGGCTCTGTCTACATAGACGTATTCTAACAAGCCATATATTTTTATACTGTGTGAAAAGAAGCCTGCATAAGTGTCGTTTGATTAAGCTATTCACTCGGGCAGGTTGATCACAATCTCACACTAACAATGGATTTTGCAAACTTGTGAAAACACTGCTTCTTTTCACACAGTTTAAAACTATACGTGAGTTACCACTACCCGCAGTGTCACTGTCTCCCTGTGTTCGCTGCTAAGATGTCTGTGTTCTACAGTTACATGCAGGGCTCTCATTTAGTGGTTTCAAATAAACCCAGATTGCACACCAAAAAACATATTCGTACAATAAAAACCCAGAAAGCTTGTGTTACGAACAAAAACATATGAGTGTGCTTATTTAAATTGAAGCGATAATAAAATACTGATTTAATCATAGTTCCTCGTCCTAATTTTCTTGTGCAGCGCAAACAAAAACATTTGGACGACCTTTTTGTTGCTAAAGACGTTTTTCATAAGGGTGGCAACATACGCCGTTAATGATATCTTGTGTGATACAACTTCCTGTTTGAACAAAGTAACCATATACGAAACGCCGCGCATGGTCGGTCCCAATTGTGTCTGAAGTGTAGCTTGCCAAATCGTATCAGTTTTGACGTTTTTGACCGGTGCTTCTGCAAAATTGAAACCAGGGCATGTGAAACGCTAGGTAGTTGCGCAAAGCGTTTAGGGGGCCTCGCAGTCACGACTTTGCCCGGGGCCTCGCGTTAATTTAATCCGGCCCTGGTGTGAAGGCATCAATAATTATACTGCTTCCCGATCTCCAGCTCAGATTCGAACGTTTACAAAGCGCCGGAAATAATTGACAAAGACAGAACAACCACTGTCAGCGGGAAACAAACCACTGGCGAAGCAAATGTCTGTTTAGTTTTTTTACAGTAAAGCAATGCGTAGCCTACGTGTTTCCTAATTTATGATGTGAACTTCCCGTGTTGCAAAGTTAAATTATCTGATGCTTGCATGACTGTTGGTGAACGTATGTTACAGAGACGGTAGCAGTACTGGTTTGCAACAGTCTTAAGTCAACGACCAAAACGATTTAATAACGTTACTCTCATATACTGTATGTTTGCAAACCGCATTAACAACAACACACTCCTTGAACGCATATTTTGTTGAGGTTGTGATTCTGTCAAATTTTTTCTCGTTGTTGACAACGAATGTCTGTAAATTGATCGTACGTGGGATACATGAACTGTCCGCGGAAGGTGAAAAGACAGCTTGGACGGAATTGCCATTGATTACTCTGCATTGCTTGATAACTGTGAACAATACTTATTTCAAGTCAAGAATTACTTTTCAGGTAAATATACTTTGTTGCACTGTAGATTTAGCATTCGAAATTTATTTAGAATTACATTCCACCACTGTGGTCAAGTAATCAAGTTGGCCCGGTTGAGTGATTTGATTACCTGACGTTAATGACCAGTATCGCCACTGGAATTTAAACTACGAGATGTTATGAAAACAAGTGGCATTCAGGTAACAAAGTCATAGGCTAATTGCCAGTGTGTGATCGAAAAAAGGTCACAGTAAGTTCAAAAGCAAAGCTTTGCCTCTTAGTCAGTTGCAATAACCAGTCCGAATGGCTTGAACCTTCACATCTTTAAATGAAACAAGATATTTAAGGTAAAGGATTAGCAACGAATTTATCAACTGCGATTTCAAATAATTGTTATAGTTTGAAGACTTTCAGCTTGGCCTGCACCTGTTTAAGTAGCTGTGCGAGGGCAAGTGAGATGAGGGTGAAGTGAAACCAGGACTACGGAGCCGGAGATGGGCATTTTGTCTGGAACCGGAGCTCAGATTAAAATCAGAAGG
>JGI24159J19872_10010987_pt1 | contig 11876 bp, 7 predicted proteins | sample Ectturendosymbi4_FD_19872 | JGI IMG/M metagenome (IMG submission 19872) | reverse complement strand
TGCAAGAAATGGTTTAATTAAAGATTATCCAAAAAATCACCCCACTGGATGTTTCTGTGTCGGGAACCATCGATCAAAAAACGTATCTGAAAAAATTTAGGAGGGGGCTTCAGCCCCCTTAGCCCCCCCCCTGGATCCGCCTATGACCATAGACCACAAAGCGAATACAAATTTTCGCGCCATTTGTAATTGTTATGCTGCAGCGTAGATTAAGCTCTGTGGTGTAAAAGATTTTCTTTGCGAGGCTTGCAGAGGTTTGCTGTGTAAAATTGTTCGAACAATGTGTTAGGACCTGGCAGGCAGTTCGCAATTGCTTTTGTGAACTGAGTGCTACTAGTTTTGATGTTAGCTTGAGTAGTGCTGTCAGAAAGAATTTCAGCTTAATTCGTCTGACATCATTAACAGGATTTTTGATGCTGTTGTTTATGGCTTTACAAGTGTTGGGATTGGGAATGTAGGGAGAATGATAAAAATTCGCAGCAGGAAAAGAGAATGTTGAAAAGGTTTCCAATCAACGATAATCATAGTATTTGTTTTGCAGCTCATAAAGCAACTATTGTAACGGCAATTCCAGTCTCAAAGATTGTTTGAAAAAACGAAAAATTCTTGAAGGGAGGTCTCCTTGAAGATCATTTCACTTTCTTGAAGCACCTATTGTTGTGAACAATTTTTTTTAAAGACGAAACACTGCAACGGAAAGCGCAGAGGTCAATTGTCAGACAGCAGCGTAGCCAAGAATTTTTTTCGGGAGAGGCCAGTCAGTGACGTCGTCAGTCGCTGACGTTATTTTAACAGTTGGAAAATCGATATAAAGCACGAGTACAAATCTTAGCAGATTTTCATTTCGGGGGGGCATGCCCCCTGATTATGGCTGCAACATTGTTGTCAGCCCAACATTTGATTGGTCAACTTCGAGTTGCTTGCAGTTCTATGAAAGCAAATGTTCCAAAACTCTGTGAAGACCTTCAACATCAAGCATCGCGTTAGTAGATTCAAATTTAAGAGACGGAGTAACGATATACATGAGTAAATTATGTTTGGCGGAACGAGAGAAGCCACACATATGTCTCATCTACTTTTCACAGTTAGCCTGTCGCTTTATTCATGAGAGGTCTCTACCTTAATTTGTTCCAAGTACGCCTGTCGCTGGCATGTTGGTACTTTAAACGGAGGAAATACTCCATAGCTATTGACAGTGGTAGTCTTAGTAATTTGGGGTCCCTGCACAAAAAATTTTTGGGGCCCTGTCATGGGAGTCTGCTTTTGCCATTCGATGACATCACCATGTTCACTCAACCGTGGTATGACCTTCATTGCAAAAAATCATAATGTAATACTTTGGAGGCTACGGTCCAAATGCCCCCTGGCTTCGCCCATGATGTCCTGTACTACTTGAAGTTTGCTCTTTAGATCAATCTGGAAACATTTACTATCTGCCAAACAAGTCTTGCCGACCATCTCGAGGGGCAAATTGTTTCCAGAGAGCTAGGCTGGATGGTTTCTTGACCATCACGTCCATGTTGCGATGTGCACATTTTTTAATTTTCACATTGTGTGTACAGTCTATGAAGTTCATGTATGTGGTTTTTACTTCCCATATATGCACCACCTACACCAGTGGTTTCCAAACTTTTTTTAGCGCGACCTAATCTGAGTTTATGTCATTTACAGCCAATATCGGTTGTTTTAAACCGCGCCATGAGAAGTTTAAACACAGATAAACTTTTGACTAACAAAGTTACTACCATTTATAAAATGCAAAAAATTCTCCAACTAAAAGATATATACAACCTAGAAGTGAGCAAATTCATGTACAAATATACTAACTCTCAGCTACCGGCCACGTTTAACAATTATTTTTAAACTCATTACAGATGTTCATTCATATAACACAAGACAGATTAAAACTCGACAATTTGCTTCACCAAAAGCACGTTCAAACTCAGGTGCTAAAATATAGTGCAGTAGAAATCTGGTCAAAAATTCCTCCGGAGATAAAAAATAAAACTTTTTCTGGCAGAGTATAAGAAATATGTACTACTCAGCTACTAGAACCACATTTTGTGTTCTTAATTGTTGTACATAAACCAAGTGGATTGATTTAAATACGTATCGCTGTTACAGTGGAAAATGTCAAATCATGAAGTATCTCTGTTATGTATTACATCGATAGGCTTTTGTTGCGCTCACAGATACTAGTCGCATCAAACCAGTATACGAAGTTGTGGGATGCCTCACCTGTGGACACAAAACAAACGCACTTCCGTTTCTCATGAGTGCATTGACGAGTTCTTTTCCGCAAGGCATGATTGCGCGACCGGTTCTCAACCTGCTTAAATTTCGTGACACTATTGCGGTTTTTTCAATTCAGCTTTGCATGCTCCTCAGGGAAGTTCCCATCAGAAGTAGCCTTACATTACGAAGCAGCATCCAGTTACAACATTTTAGTAAATTGTAATTTCACTCTTTGGATGCCCCCTTCGACCCACCCCTCTGCACGACACTCCCCGGGCATCACCAGACCTCTGGGCACGCCTGATACGATGCATCATCTGGCAGTAAAATGCGGCGCTGGCTCTTATTACATACCCAAGATTCTGTGAGATACGACAGCGTTTCTTACAGTTTTGCTACCTGGCATCTATGTAAGATACGCTATACATTAACTTTGTTGTATCGTAGTTGCATAGTGTGTATGACGTAATATTCACAATATCTTACAACATAAAGAATGATGACAGCAAATGGAAATTTATCTGAAGCAGCTAAAATCTTGGGCAAATTTTCATTAAAAATACCATTTTGGGCAATTTCGCATTTGTCGAGATCTTAGTGAGAACACTGGTTATAGCTACCAGCGCTGCAGTTGGAGAAAGCGACCATCAATTTTGGACTTGGCTAGAGAAAAACTTCGCGTGTGTACTTTCATCCACCCAGGCCCGGGTACCTCTTGCATCCCCTTCTCGTAGACTCTATTGCGATGGGAGCCCGAGCGGCATGTGCGCAAAGTTTCAGAGGATGACAGCAAGCAACAATACAATAGAGATCACCCGACGAGGTCACACCATGATTACCTGTTCGCACGACACACATTTATAGGGTTCCTACACAATTTTGAAAATAAGTTTCCAGACTTTTTCCAGACCTGTAATTTCCGTGTGGCCTACTCAGGTCAAATACAGGCACTGTAAAATTTAACACGATATAAGCAAAATTATACCAATCTAGAGTAAAATATTATGAAAACGAGGGTCAAAAGATAAAGTCTAGAAAATTATTTGATTTTTCCATACTAGCAGTAGCAGACCAGAAAAATATTTTTTCCAGACATTTCCAGATTGGAAAATGACAAAAATATTTTCCATACTTTCCAAGACTGCGTAGGAACCCTGCATTTGCATCGGTGCTGTTCTTAGTGCACATCCCCTTCATGGCGTACCGTGCAATCATCACAGGGTTGCAATAACGTAAAGCAAGTGGAACGCACCGAAGCTTTACAAACAATTTTTCTTCAGCTCACTTTACGACGGAAGATAAATGTACACGGAAAGTAATAAGTCCCACAAGTTTACAGGTATAAATGATAATTCGAACCCAGGCCACAGCTTTTAAATATACCAAGTGCCACGATATACCATCCGCATACAGAAATGACCAAAATGAAAATTAGTTCAGTTGCACTGATATGCTGTAACAGCAGTTTAGCCTTTCGTGTAAAATGGAGTGGAAGCAACTGTCCAACTAAAATGCAATAAACACTATTCTGTAAAACGATATTTTCTAACGAATTTGTACAAACAGTTTGTATTAGCTTCGGCAACCGCCCTGAATCGCGACTTCTAATACAAAGGTCCTCGTCCATTAAAACCTTGACACGGGAACTGTCGACACAGACGGTTCAACTCAGGCGAACCGACGCACAGGAATCTTAACCTTTGTTGCTGACATTGCCTTGACTATCAAAACCAGTTAGCGCTCAAGATTAAAAAAGCAGCAGATTGATGCAGATCGCGGATTTTACACCAAAAGAATATCATCTGATGAACCAGACATTTTTGTTCGCTTGGAAATCAGATCATCAATTAGGGCTTGGTCACAACCATTGTCGTTTACAATGTCACTGTATTTTCGTTTCAAATTGCGCTGCACAAGGTCTGCCGTGTCTTCCATAAAGACGATGTCGTCATTTTCATCAGCATCATCACGTGATGTCGTGCAATTCACCACTGGCTCTGTATTACAAGTGCCTTCTTCAGATTTTGGAGCCACATGACCACTACTTGACACTATTCGGAATGCGTCATCATCCGTGACATCAGTGTTGTGAAGAATATTAATCATTACGTCATAGTTTTGTAAAAAATCGTCAGCACGCAATCTGGAACCGTGTTTGATGTTAAAGTCGCGCAACGGCCGGTTGAGATCAGCACCTGCATCCTCATCATCACTAGAGATAAGAATGCTCCCTTGCATTTCAACATCAGGAGCTTGCATCGCCATTGTTGATTTGAGAAGTTTATCGCGCAGATCTCCCAAGGTAAATACTTCTGTATTAACTTCAACTGTGATTTCTGGCTTTTCTCGGCAGACGTAGCAATCTGGCTTGGGTGGATCAAGCAAGCAAGGAATCAAAAGTTTCTTGGCCGAATTTACATTTTTGCAAACAAACACACTTTTGCATTCTGAGAACTGTTTACTCAGAACGTAGATAGCTTGCATCACCAGCAATCCTGCCACTATTGCGTTCGTCGTTGCAATGGCAGGAATAATATTCCCTGCCATAGATTTGACTTGAAATATGCTCTGTTGTTTTATCCCAAAAACGTGTGCACGAATGTTTGCAGCACTGGCTGTGAAGTTTAATGCAGCATCGTCATCCTTGTCCCACACAAGGATCCCTGGCCCATCCCTGGGCAATCGACCTTGAAGAAGGGCAAGACTTTCTGAAAAGAGTTTGGCGTTTGACTTCAGGTCCAGCACAGCTTGCGAGTCGACATCACTCTTGCACAAGTTACCTGCATCATACGCATCTTTCCATTCCACTGGACAAGGCGGTTCGCGTTTTTTCCATAAGTTATCCATTGAAAGCAAGTACTGGATATCAGAAAAAAACAGCTTGTTGAAAATTTTTCCAGGGTCATATTTGCATTCCTTGGCCCAAACCCTTGTGCTCTTTCTTTCCTTGTCAGCATTTTGATACGCCATATCACCGGCAGCTCTGGTGGAAAATTCACCATCATTTAATGCAGCTTCTGGGTCTGCAGTGTCAGGAGAAACATCTTGATCTGCATCTTCATCACCAAATAATTGGTTAAAAAGATATTTGGCCCAAACAATGCAATGAATGGGTTCTGATGGAGTGTTCCTGATGGTGCAGCCTGGAAAAGACTTTTGTCTTGGTGCAGGAGTGCACTCATAACATTCGGTTATACCCTTGCGTATGACAGTAACCTGACCCAAATAACCAGCAGATCCACTTTCAATCAAGGGAATATTGGCAGCCAGACACATTCGGTTCACATGGTTCCTAGCAGCTCTGTTGTCCAATGCATTCATCACTACATCAAACTTCTTGAAATACTGCATATTGTAGTCAGAGTTAAAAATAGAATCATGGTGAGCATTTATTTTAGCATGTGGACAAAGCTTAAGTACACTATCTTTAGCCACTTGAGCTTTGGAACATCCCACATGCTTTTTCTGAAAAAGGAATTGTCTATTGAGATTGCTTACATCAATTGTGTCTAAATCAATTACTTCTATGTTGTGGAAACCAGTAAGTACAAGGTTCTTCAGCAGTTCACAGCCTATTCCACCAGCACCAACAACAAGTATTTTTGCATCAGCAACAGACTCCAACAATGACAGAGGTAGGGCACCACTAGCAAAAGTCATGCTAATTTGGATCAAGTGTAGTAGGAATAAATATCTTTGTAAATAACCTGCATTCAAAAGTTTCATGCAATTCAGATAATAAAATAACTTTTAAACACTGGAAACAACCATAAAAGAATCATTGCACCAATAAATTCATGTTGTGGAATCATATATATAAGCAGGTGTGAAAAGTTGAGCATCCACATAATATTTTGTAAGCTTTCTAATACATGCAACTTGAGCTTTGTCACTAGAGTTAGTTTTCACTGTCTCAACAGAGAACCAACATAAATAAAGCCCATCTTGGAAACAGTCAACAGTTAAAGTCTGATGATACACATGCAGACCAGGGACTAATTCAAACAACCACTTTTCTTAAAACAATTGGTTAATATTAATTATCATTTTTTGGTCATAACTTGCCAAGCACAATTGCTAGATGGACACTCAAGAGCTCTAAAAATGCAGATTTTCACCTTGTTTATCTTAAAAGAAAACACAAATGAATCACCACTTGAACCCTTTTCTTAGGCCCGATAACTTTATCCAAAAATCCCTTGACCTCCCCCCAGCTGTGACGTCACACAAAAATAAGTTCAACCCCAGAAGTGTCCAGTTTTTTTAATCGAAGCTAGAAGACTTCTTCTTAAGAGGGTTTGAATAGCTCTCTAGATCTATCAGTTGGCAAGTTATGCCTGGACAGAGCCCAAGCCACAATTGTGGCTTTACAGCACACCATCATTTGCTGACATAACAGCCACAACTTGTATGCAAGATCTGAAAATTAAGTCCTGCATTTGAAAGAGTTGGGTTAGCAGTAAGCTTCCAAGGAATCAGTCAATTGGGGTCTGCTTTCTTTTTTTTGCAATAATTCAAGCTTGAATGTATCTGTATTCAAGTAGCTAGTCACCACAAACATGACACAGCAAATCATAAGGATATTGATTACACTTCAACTCCACACAAGCTCAGTCCCAAAATCTGCAAGCAATGCTTACAGGTGAGACGTTCAAAGGCAAAGGCTAGAGCAGAGAAAGCAAACAAACAGAAGATAAAATAAATTGTGTTCTGATTGATTCATTTTAGTCGTTAGTTTGTTTGCTTTTTCTACTCTTGCTTTAGTCTTCAACATTTCACCTGTGTGGATTGCTTGCATATTTTAGGACTCGGGATGAGTAGTGTTACTTGAAATCGATTTCCTAAATTTTACTTAAAATAAAATTTTAGGACTGAGGATACGTAGTATTACTTGAAATCGATTTCCTTAACACCTTCACAGCCAGTATGGTTTCAGCCTAAAACAAGCAGTTTGCATGTGTCTTAGCGACAGCATAACTCCTCCGCCGATTGTGCTAGAGAGCTGTTCAAACCCTCAGAAGACTCAGCAAGTCTTCGAGCCCACAATAAAATGTTTTGGGTTTTGGATTTTTGTGAGTGACATCATAAATGGACTAGTTTTATGCCTTTTTGGTCCACTTCAACTGGTCCTGGGCCCAAACCGCTAGATAGTAGTATTTTTCTCAAGTTTTTATTGGGAACTAGACTAAAATCTGAATCTTTTGATGCTGTTGCAACCTCTCAGTTGGCGTTGCATACATACTTGTCCATATATTTAGGCCACTGGCAGCAACAATACTTTGGATGACCTGCTGGGGTTTCAGATTCAAAAGTTATTACCTAAAAACAACGAAATAAGCAATTAAACCACTAATCACATAATTAATTAATTTGTTGTTTTTAGATCATAACTTTTGAACCAGAAATGCTAGAAAGTCGATCAATGGCTGAAAAGACTCAATTCTAGTCTAGTTTCCAAAAAAAACTTGAGCAAAATACTTCTGTCTCGTGTATAGGTTCTCAAAGTGGGGTCCGCGGACTCCCAGGCGGTGAAAAAATTGGTGTTTGGGAGTCCATCAAGCGACAAAAAGTTCAAGAAATTAAGAGTGGTGAACAGTTCGAAAATATGCCCGCAGTAAAGTAATAATACGTAACCTCTCCTTTGCTATTTGCTGTTTTGTATTCCTGCATACGTGGTCCAACTTATATGGACGTTTTGAACATACGCATCATAGCAATATGAAAAGTCATTGTTGCATAACTAAGTTGGTTATCAATCGTCATTGTTACTTCACAACTACAAAAGTCAACAGAACAATAGAAAGACAAGTTAGCCATCTCGTAGTATAAACACATGCTACTTCACAACTACAAAAGTCAACAGAACAACAGAAAGACAAGTTAGTCACCTCGTAATATAAACACATGTTAGCCATAACCAGGGCTAACATACCGTACTCATTTGTAAGATTTGTTCTTAGTATGAAGGGGTCTGTCTTAGAAAACTTGATTGTACTTACTTTTAAGAAATGTACTTATTTTGGACTGGCGTCCTTATTTTCAGCAATAATATCAGAAAGCGACTTGAAGCAACAAACAATTTAGAATTTTATTTCTACTTTCATGACCAAAGATTTAGGCCCACCACGTAACAAGTGAACATTTTATGTTGACAGGTTGTATGAGGCTGTCGCATTCATCTGGTAGCTTGTTACAATCACTTTTATTTGCTCACAAAAGGCATGAATACAATCTCATACATGCAGGGGTGTTGTGGGGTGGGAACAGCTTTCCTACACCTTTTTCATGGTCTGCTTTAAAATTAGTTTGAAGCTGTTTTAAAATGACTAGTTTTTTGGGTGCGTTTCCACACCTCTTTTGTTAGCACTATATCCCTGCATACTCGACTTTTACCCTTGTGCTTGAATAAAAAAATATGCCAATAATTGTCGTTTCATTCTGGTCGTCTTTATTTTTGAGTCCAAATGGGATGGTAGCCCTGGCAATAACCTATGAGACAAGAACAGGAACAGGGAGGAAAAAGAGCTAGATGAATGAGAGATCCATTGTTAACTGACCTAAACGAAGTTAACGACGAAGAAGATTTTAAAGAAACTCTCGGATTTGCGTGCCGATAATGGAGCCAAGATATGATTCTTTTCAATTTAGCTGTCTTGTTTCTGGGCTTCTCAGAATCTCAGCTACAAACTTGCAGTACAGTGGCTTATGACGGCATCGAAAGTGAAGTCTTTTCTTTCACTACTACATATCAGTGCAGTATCGTTGCCACAGAGGGGGCTTTGTTTAGCTTTGCCCCCACAATTTGAAACATGAAACACTATAAATCAGAGGAGTTTTTGTAAATTTTTAGAATGTTAAGCCACCCTGCACAAACGTACAGCTCCCTACTGAAGACTTTTTGGCGATGGTTCTATATCAGTGTGAGGTTGGTTTTTCGTGTTTGATTAAAATCAAACCGAAATATAGAAACAGAATGGATGTTCAACTAGTTTTATCTGTCCAAAATCAAGCCTAGAATATCAAAACCTGTAGAAAATGTCAGGAGCATAAATCTCGCTGAATCTCAGATGAATCTGTTTTGGAGACAACAGCATGAGTAACAGACTTGTGCATTTTGTTCATGTGTAACCAGCAGTCTGTTGTTTACAGTATTCAGGGGTCCGTAAAAAAAGGAATAAATGACTTGGGATCCGCAAGATGAAAAAGTTTGAGAACCACTGGTCTAGCGGTTGGGCCCTAGGCCAGGTAACATGAGCCAAAATGGCCAAAAACCCACCTGACTTATGACCTCACTCACAAAAAGAACTGAAACCCAAAACCAAAAATTTTGTTTCATTGCCGGCTCAAAGACTTGCCTTTGAACATCTCTCTAACGCAATCGGCAAAGGAGTTATGGCATCCTTAACACACATGAAATCTGCTTAATTTTAGGCTAATTTCAAAGTATGATATATTTGTACTAGAGTCTTGCACGGGTTGAAATTTTTTATCTGCTCCTGCCCCACACCCACAAAATTTAAACCTGCCCCGCCCCGCAGGAGTTTGAGAAATTTTGCCTGCTCCCACCCTGTACCCGCACACTTCTAACCCACACCCACCCCACCCCGCAGACCATCCCAACCCTGACCCACACCTGTCCAAAAACTACTAAACCCGCACATGTCTGAAAACTACTAAAAACTCTTAAGTAGGGCAAATTTTTGTTCCAATAAAATCGTGAGAAATATGCATTTATTTTTAACAAAAGTTACAGTAAAAAGTTGCATTTATACGCAAGCATTTGTATGATTTAAAATGACAGTGACTTACTCAGTGATTTATTTATATCTAATGCTAAATATTTCCAAACATTCTCTGGGGAGAAATGGTGATCTTTTACCAAAAATTTGCGTAGCATGCTGAACTTCGCTCCACAGTGCATCAACTTGCAATTTAACACTTTGGCCAACTGTTCTGGCCTGATGTTTGGCCGGGTCATTTCTACAATTGCTTTTAGGTCATTATTCAGTTCGAATCGGTTATCAAAGAGAACAGAACTATACTGAAAAAAATAGTTCTCAAGCATGTTTTTCAAATAACACTTTTACATTTTGCACAATAGGCCTACTTGATAAAAGTTGCATGTAAAAAAGGAAAAAGTTGCAATATACAATTCCTGCAACCAGCTCATCATACTACATAAATTCTGAGTATTTCAGAAGCTGCAAAAAAAGTTGAAAAACTTGCCCTACTCATAACATCTAAGACAAGTCTAACAAGCAGCAAAATCAAGCTGCTCATTCTTTTTCATTGACAACCAAACCAAAACTTTTCCACAGATCTGATCTCTTGGAGTCAATAGATTTGAGGTGAAAAAAGAAATTGCAGTCCAGTTGTGACTAGCTGTGCGTTAAGCGTTGTCTTATCCATTCAGAAGGGCTGCTAGACTGAATTCTTCCTCACCAAGTACGACGGTAGCATTGAAAAATGTTTACTTGTCCACCACATGGCAAGAGTCTAAGCTAATGTTTTGCAACAATGGGTTGTTACATCATAATGTAAAATTGCTGCAGGCCTACTGTCCTAAACGCAATGCTTGCAAACAACTTTAGTATTGTACATCCACGTGTTTTGCGATTTTTAAGCTGATTTGAGTTCACATGATTTGGTTCAACACTCAGTTACCCGCACAAAGAATTTCTCAACCAGCACCTGCCCCGCACCAATTACAACCCGCTCTCACCCCGCAGCAAGTTCAACCTGCACGCAAAGCAGTGTGGGTTCTCGCACCTGCCCAGCAAATGCGGATACACGCAACCTGCGTGGGTTAACCCACCCCACGTAGGACTCTAATTTGTACGCCAGCAGTGAACATGTTAAAGAAATTTGCTTGAGTGATTGGTTGTGTTACATTTGTGGAGACTACTTACTTAAGTCCTACATTAGTATGAAATCAACCAACCACAGAGCAGAGGTGAGCAGATATTGATATTTTAACTCCTGATCCGCATGGCACATCTGAAAAAATTTTATGAGTATCCAATCCTTATCCAAAAATTTCTGAAATTTAGTATCCGATAACCATCCATATCCAAAGAATGCGACACTGGTTAAATACAAAAAAACAGGCAGTGGTTATAGGTCCACCAGTGGACCTTCATTTTTGAAAACTTATTCATCCGTCGCCTGTAACATGACACTAATACATGACAAGTGTGCAATAGGCTGGACTACGCTTGGTAGAAACATAGTAAACCTAAAACTAACACTTATTAAACCTAAACCACTCATCTGACCACAAAAGTTTGGAAACTATTGAAAAAAGTAAATAAAAACCGGTACCATTAAAAGTGCAACCACTACAACCAAAACAAATGGTGCCTGATTATATATGTCAAGAGTCGGCACAAAAACCATTCACACAGTAAGACTGAATAAGTTTTCACACAGTAAGACTGAAAAATTCACACAGTAAGACTGAAAAATTCTATTTGAATAAGTTTCAGAAATATTGTAGGCTTATTATAATGTAGATTTTAGCTAAAGCTACTTGTCTGAAAAGCCGCTGGGGCATCCAGGATGAATAAATGTGGAGAGTGTCAGGACACTGTCTTCAATAAACAGGAGGCCCTGCAGTGTGATGGAGAGTGCACAAAATNGTA
>JGI24159J19872_10010986_pt1 | contig 11879 bp, 6 predicted proteins | sample Ectturendosymbi4_FD_19872 | JGI IMG/M metagenome (IMG submission 19872) | reverse complement strand
TAGAAAATTGATCACAGGCTCAGAAGACTCGGACTTTTGAGCCTAGTTTCCAATGAAAACTTCAGCGAAACACTTTGGCCTAGCGGTTGGGCCCTAGACCAAGCAAAATGAGCCAAAATGACCCTAAAACTACTTCACTTATGACGTCAGTCACAAAAAATCTGCACCTGCCAACCAAAAAATTTTTTTGAGTACAATCTACTAGACTGGCCGATCTGTTTGAGCTCTTGAACAGCTCTCTAGCGCAATCGGCGGCGGAGCTAGAGCGTTGGTAAGGCAACCGAAAACTGCTGTTTTTTTAGGCCGAAATCAAAGTACGAATATATCGTAGACCGGCTCTCAAAGTGTTAATCTCACATTTAGCTTCCTTGTTAAGATGGAAGGCTGCCGACACCGTTTTTGTAGTGCTGAACTTTAACTTTCAAGTCTTGAGGTATTCACCTACAGTTATATAGAATTTTGGGTTGGCGCATGCAGGAACTGAGGAAGTAGCAAAACCAAGATTTGAGAGCCAACCTGGTGTGGAGTATAACCTCTGGAAAAATAGTGTCCAATCCCGGAGACTTTCCTGGCTGGCCCCAGGCATCTGAGGGCAGCAGCAAGCTCCTCCGCCCTAAAGGGTTCAGAGATACTGTGAACCTCAGGTGTTGAAACCTTCCATCGGTCAGACAGCTCCTTGTTGATCAGCCTGGTGGATTCACGATACCTGATCCTGTGTGCTACGTTCTTCACAAGTCGCATGGTGATGGATTTTGCCAAGACAGGGCACTGGCATAAGGAGTGTCCAGACCTGCCAGTAAGTTTGTTGATAGTTCTCCACGCCTTGCGGCTAGAGTGTGAGAAGTTGATGGAATTAACGGCTTCCTCCCATCGTTCCTGCTTCTTCTGTTGTAGCCAAGATAGCAAGGACAAAGTTGCTCTATCCAAGTCAGTCCCCACTGGGGCTTGGGTGAAGGAGCAATGGAGGGTCTCGCACTCTTTGTCCCAGCATGGCACATAGTTCTTTCGACGTCCATGTGGGATACATTGTTTGGCTGTAGATGATAGTCTCTCGCAAAATTCCTGGTATGTCCTCTCAATGTTTGATGTGTTCGGAGGTGGCAATCTCCCAAAGGATTCATCTATGAGAAGGCAAAAGCGCTTCCAATCAGCTTTGTGAAAGTTCCAACGCTTCACCGGATCACTGCGGGCAGTGACCTTGAGCTTCGGTGGCGTAATGAGGAAGGCTAACGTTGTGACCTCGGGAACTTTCCTAGAACATGTCTATCCAGCAGTCGGCCTGGCCAAAACTTGTGAAGGTGAGATCTGGGTTTGTGCCGACGTTTCATCAATGAGAAAAAAAGCTGGCTGTTTCCTTTGGGTTGTACAACAGTCCAAGGTAGTTGGATGTTGCCCAGGAGTCCAAGCTCTCACCGCCAGGAGATGTTTTGTTATAACCTCGGTTGACATGTTGGCAGTTTGGCAATTTCTACTCATCTAGCATGCCATTTTCATGTACAATATATTGACAAAGTTCCAGTACCACAGTAGTACCAATCATTCCACTTGCAATTATCTCCATATTTACTTCAGAGAACCCAGATGCTTTTGTGAGTTTTATATCCTTTGTTGCTACAATTTCTTCGAGAGTGACCATCTGAATTGGTCCTTCCATCACTTAGCTTTTGTCAGTTGCTTTTCTGAGTTTCGTATCCTTTGTTGCTACAATTTCATCTTGAGTGACCGTCTGAATAGGTCTCTCCACCACATTAGCTTTTGTCATCTGGTCCTAAACATTCTCTTTGTTCATAATCATCTCCATATGCTCTCATAATAGTTTTCCTCGGAAGAAACCCAGCCTTCCATCTTTTTTCTGCATCTTTCTCCATCAATATCTTTCTTCATGAACTTTATCAAATTAAACAAAAAATTGTTTGGTCTGGTCTTGTATTTAATGCTTGGTGAACCCTCCTCATGGCTTTCGCTGTTACCTTATTTGTTTGATTTTCAATTTGTTGTATTCCAGCCTGTTTTCTGCTGATTTATTCATGCATAACTATATCTTGCCTTTTCAATTGTTTCTTTAATCTCCATTCTGCCATCATGTATTTCCTCAGTCTCTTTTGCATCTCATCTTTCTGTGAAAGCATTTCAACTCTATTCTTGAAACAATCTTCAAATCCGGTGCTTCCAAATTACTAGTCCCTCAACCCTTCAAATATTTTTCTCATGTCACAGTCCTTCAACTTATACACCCTTCTTTTCACAACAAACTCCTTCATAACTTTTTGTATTTTCCTCTTGTCTGCATCTGCAACCACTCACCGGTGCTGCAATTTCCATGGAATGACCTTCACGTGACAAATATTTTCTGTTCCAACACCAAGTAAATCTATGTTTCATTTCCACCAGCATGGAACATTACTTTTTTGATACCAAGTGTTTGCCAGGAACACCTCTTACCACAAAACTCCAGTAACATTCTCCCTTCCAAATTTCCATTTATTCCATCCACACATTCAAAGCCATTAACCTGCTTCCCAACATGCTAGGAAGTCCCTTAGACCTAAAATAATTCTTTCTCATTTTGTAAATTCTATTTCGCAAGCCATAGTTGTCATAGAATTTATGTCTCTGCCGTAAGTTTCTTTATAAAGCCAATTCTTTATATCCACGGCTATGCTGCACTAGATCTTGGGGCAGGTGCTGAGCAGCCATTTGACTGTCTCATCATCCAAAACCATCAGGTTATGCACTCCAGGGGGAGGTCAGTGTATTGGATAGGGAAGGAGAACATGGTCAACGGTCTGTTCCTCTGTGCCATACTCACAGCCTGCAGAAGGGGCCATACCCCATTTGTGAATGCACCTAGCAGAAACGTCTGACACTAGTGCAGAGGCGGTTAAGCCGGATCCACGTTGTTCTTGGCAGGGCCATTCAAGGAGGGTGGGTGTCAATGTCAGGGATGAAAGAATGGAGTTTGTTAGTGTTGTCCAACCACTCCACATTCCATCAGTGATCCACCCAGAGCGCTGCCATGAACTTGTAATTACCGTATTTATTTGAGTATAACACGCAAATTTGTATACCAAACACCAACGCAAAGTTCGGTGCGCGTTATAAACGAGGTCTTAGATTTTTATGCTTTTATGCCAGAGGGCACATGACTTCAGGTGCACATAATAAACAAGCCATATGCAAGAGAACGTGCAATTATGGTATATTTCGTATAGCCTGTTTCAGCATAGCGCAGGGGTGCAAAAACCCGGTCACACACTTGCACTGCGCGACTAAAAATTTGGTCAAAAAAAAGAACTTTAAGCCTTCGTTAAAAATGGCAGCATGCTTAATTTTCACTCCCGCTGTATCTGTGTTGCACAACGCTGGGTAGCTTCGGCAAGCGGCTGCGCTTTTCTGGAATTTGATGAGTCGTTGGATGATGCATGACCTGGATGTATAATGCAGCCCTAGTTCTTTTCGTATACCAGAGCTTCTGTCAAATGGGACAGCGCTTCCTAAACCCAGCCTGTTAGCGTTTTACCGTGTGGTATCTGTGGATACAATGTACTGTAGATAAACTTCCCTGTTTGCAGTTTCAACGTTACTTAGGTTCTATGGTGTAATAATACAAAATGTTGCAAACTGTATGTTGTCAATAAATGTCTTGTCATAGCCACACACGCTTTCAACAGCAAAATGAAAAAAAATGTATACCTATTTTCGATCAAAAAATTAAGAGTGCATGTTATACACGAGTGCGTGTTATACTTGAATAAATATGGTAGGAACTGAAACATTACTTCACTCACAGGAAAAAACATGAATTGGTTGAAAAAGCAAATCAATATTTTCTGGATGTTGCCAACATCTCTTCAACTAAATGTTGTGATAGTACTGATGAGCTGGATAATTTATCCGCAATAATTCAACGAACAATATCATCATGTTGCTGTTGGCTTTTCTAGTGATTTTTCACTGGATCTAGTCCATTTCATGATGCAGTTATTTTTGAGAAAATATTAGTTTTACATTATTTCCTAAAATCTAGCAGTGTACTAAAGTGATTTTCCTGCTTTGATGTAATAAAAACTGCTAAATGTGAATATCTGCCAGAAGCATTAAGGTGTGGCCTAAATGCGGTCAGGCGGTGCAGAAAGAAATGCAGTGATACATTACCAGCAAGAAAAGAATAGAAACCAAGAAAAGTTGAATGAAGCAGTCAAAGCTATCAAGCCTATATCAGCAGGGTTGCGGACTCAGAGGTTTTTGGGTGGAGTCAGAGTCGGATTCCTAACGATGCTAATAGTTGGAGTCAGATTTTTTCTCTGACTCTGGATGTCCAATTTGATCATTTTTTACATCACACACCTAAATTGGGAATTCCTGTTAAAATGGTACAATTTCTGTTGAAACTTTTGTTGAAATAGATGTCTTGCTATGCAACATGATTTCCATTGATTTTAACAGCCAAAGTTCATTCCCTTTATGTTAAGGAGTCTAAGTCGGAAATTTGGAAAGATCAAAGTCGCAGTTGGAAATTTGGAAAGGTTGGAGTCGGATATTTTACCTCTGACTCTGCAAACCTGTATATCAGTTGAGGTGAACAAGCTTTTCATGAATCCTAGCTATTTTGCAAATAAAATTGGGAGTATCATCAATGACAACACTGTTGATGTGCTTCTATTTATGGCTTCAATATGTGAAATGAATGTGGCTACTACAGCGTATGTGTGTACTTCTCACAAATTATTAATCTTGCAAAATGCTGGTTGACCAGATTTTTTAGTAGAAGTCTTAGGATATCTTGATTCCAGTATTTCTACTTAACACCTTAGCTTCCATCAGGCTAAGGCTAAAATCCGGCAGTTTGCACATGCTTTTGTGCAGGAATATCTCTGCCATCGATTGTGCTAGAGAGCTGCTCAAACCCTCAAAAGATTTAGCAAGTCTTTGTGTCTGCAATGAAAAAACATTTTTTGGTTTTGTGTTTCAGTTTTTTTGTGAGTGATGTCATAAGTGGAGGTGTTTTAAGCCTTTTTGGCCCACTTCACCTGGCCCTAAGCCCAAACTGCTAGATGGTAGTATTTCACTCAAGTTTTTATTGGAAACTATGCTAAAATCTTAGTCTTTTGATACTTTGGTCAACTTTCTGGGGTTTCTGGTTCAAAAGTTATGATCTATAATAAACAAACAAAGTAAATTAATACCATAATTAGGTAATTACTTTTAATCTTTAGATTTAAGTCATTGATGATTGTTTGTGTTTGGTGTTGCTGTTTTTTTGTTGAGATGTTTGCATTCATTTTGATTTTGCAAACAGGTGATTTTGAAAATTTGAAGCTTGGTAATTTTTGCTGCAATGAATATTATAAAGTTTGGTAATTTTTTGCTGCAATGATTTTGCTTTCAGAATTTTATCTTTATCCCACTGAAATTTGACCACTGGTTAGTGTGTTGAAGCAAAATAGCTTCATGATGGATGATTATGGCACAGCCTTTCTTGATTTGGGCGGAACATCTTATTCTATTAGTTCTGGAACTACTTTTCAAGCAGATTTGTGCAACTTTGCATCGCATGGTACAAATCTTTGTACAGAACAGCTGGGTGACCTTGATGCATTGTTGCTTCCTACATCCAAATCTACTTCATCAGAAAAAAGTAGCGAGTCTGCTATTGACTCTGTCTTATTCCAAACAGACAATATAGCCCCCACTGATCAAGTTGCTCATACTGGACTGTGTAATCCAAAGCTTCAGCAAAATTCTTATGAACATGGAGACCATAATGAAATTACATTGGATGCATTATTAAACATGGACAGTAAAACCCATGCCAGTTCTGTGCCACTGAAATCGGAAGTGAAGGAATGTTCACAGCGAACTGTTACCATTGCTGCTCCTACTACCATACCTTCTTGTGGTCCAAGATTAGTAAATGCAGATGGAACTACACAACCTCTTGTTGTGGGCAGCAAAATACGTATACTCAATCATGGGACTAAAATCCTGCATTCATCTGTGATCCCAAAGCAAGGCAGTCTGCATCCAGTAATGGTAAAGACAATCTCAGCAAATGACATTAACAGAATTGGAAATTCGCAAGCTGCACTTAATAACATCACTCAAAGTTTGCTTCTGGAAAAAAATAGTTCCATGCTTGTGGCTGTAAGTAAAATGTTTAGTAATTTGTCTACACTTTGAAATCAATTTCCTTATGTTCGCAGTTTGTTGACAAAACTTGTTAATGCATAGGTGCTTGGAAACAATCATAAAAACATGTTTAAAAGCTTATGCTAATTATGAAAAATATATTAAATTTGTATAAGTTTATTTAATCATACTTTTGAAACAAATATGTTGTATTTAATCATACTTTTGAAACAAATGTGTTGTCAGTTAACATGGAGTACCTCAAAATTTTTAGTTTTATTGTTTGCTGTGGAGAGATATTGATAAGCTTAATTTACAATTCAAGAAGTTTTTCATCAAAAAAATTTTGCTGTGTTTTTTTATTACATAAGTAACTAGAATGTGACCATCAGTGTTTAGCCTTGCAATGTTTGTGTTTTTTCCTAGCTTTTTCTTGACCAAATGTCATCTTTATTATAACTTTTTTCTGCTTTAACAATTCAATTCAACTGTGAACTAAGAGCCTATATTTATGAATGTTTTAAGTGAGTGTCAAAATCAGAGTTGGATCAAAGACATCATTTTAGTTTTATCTTACAATTGTTCAGAGTGAGAACAGTAAATTACAATTATAGCTGTTCTTAAACATGTAATTAGTTGTAAATGCTATAAATTACATTTGATGTATTGTGATACATGTTCTTTGATCATTTGCGTATCAAAGCATGAAAGTGGAAAAATACAAGAAATTTAGTATGAAGTCATAAATTTTGTATCTATCAAATGATAAACCAGTTGCAATCTAAACTAATTTTTCCTAACATGGAAAACAGCTTAATCCATAGCAGGGGACCAGTTATCCAAGCTAAATAAACTAAATACTATCTCAAAGAAATAAAAACTACTTTGAACATAAAAATTTATAATATTCTTCAAAGTTGCAAAACTTAGAACAAAAGCAGGAAAAAGTGCTGGGTTATTTACATTGCAATTCCAACAAGTCATACAAGAGTGAGCGAAGAAATAACAAGGGCATTCCAAACAAAAGGATACAAATTGAAAACAATGCAGCTGTTGCAGAATGTGCTCCAATACCTAAAAAGCTCAAAATGTGTTCTGGCAACGACTGTAGAAACAGAACAATAGATGTTTGTGTGACTTGCAAAGACTGAGTGGTAAATGTCAGACTAAACAATGTAAAACGTAAACCACTCAAAAGCATGTCTTTCCCACAGGTTTTCTTTTCCTTTAACTTTGTCTTTATTGTTGTGCTTGATTCCTCACCAATTTGACACAATTTGTAATTTTTCATCTCAATTGTTTGTCTAAGATTAGTGTTTTACTCACAAAACAGTGTGTGTGACATGCTTGGTAATTCTAGGTAGTTGCAAATGCCGGTAATCGTAGTGGTAAGGTGAATGCTGTGTGAATAGTTTGTGCCCAACAATGAAGCTTAATGAGCTGTCTTCATAAATGGAATAGTTGCAGTCTTTACATACATGTTTGTATACATTAAGCAAGTGTTCCCCAAATTGTGTCACAGCCCCAAGTGCATTATATTTGAATATTTTTGGGTTACTTCTTCATCACATAAAAATAAAGGCTCCACAAACCTTTCACTTTATCACATGTAGCGCTATATTACATGCCTGTACTGTAGTTTCTGAAGCCAACATAACACAAATTGGATACACTGCGAAACATGACATCACTCACTACTTTTCCTTTGTTATGTCACAATTTGATGCTATTCACTTTTCTGGTTATCTGGCTTTGAGCACAGCAAAGTATGTTAGACTTGTGAAAGCCAGGGCCAGCCCAATGCAAGACTTAAGCGCAGGGCCCCTCTGAGCAGTAGTTTTATGATGTCATCATGTTCAGTGAACTGTGCTATGACGTTTTTGAGAAAATAGCCTATATTTAAAAAAAAGACGGCAAATTATTGGACTTGATCTGTATGTAGATAATATCACAAACTATCATTTTTATTTGGGTGGCATGGGCATAGCTCATGTGTCCCGCAACTATATCCATGTTTATGACTAATATGCTGTTGTGGTGGACAGCAAGAGCATTGTTTGCTAACAATGAGATTTATAAACCGTTTCTACTGAATTCTCGATCGCAAGGATTATTTGGCAAAAATGAACAATCTATCAAAAAAACACGGTGCGGGACCCAATGCAGCTGCATTGGATTAAGGCCACTCCTGGTGAAAGCAGTTGACATTTTGTTTTCGTAAGCTATCAAAACATTTGTTACAGGTTGGTTGGACCAAAAAATGTGCTGGTTCCTATGTGGTTGGCTGCAGTTACCTCATTGTCATGAAATGGGCAGACACGTCAAAGGCAGCTACCACATTGTTGCACTCATGGCCATGGCCAATGGTCATTGTGTGAAAATGTCAGTGTAATTTCAGTTGCCTTCCATGTGCTAATGATGGCCACTGATCATAACCAGCATTTGGATGGAAGCTGAAATCACCACAGTCACATCAAACAAGTTTGTGATCATCGCGATTGAAATGTTACACAGGACCTGATCATTTTTGTTTGGTTTCATTAAACCTGTAGATCTGTACAGTGCAGTAATGAAAATTTTACACTGAAGCTATGCTGTCTTTATTAATGTAATGATTTAGACAGTCAGCAGACAATGTGCCCTAGTCTAAGATTACTATATGTTCTGCCATCTTTTGTGGATGTGTTTTGTAACCAAGCTCATCAGACACTAAGATCACCATAGACTAGTTCTTACACGGGGCTCATTCTATGTCAAATGAACCAAAAAAAATGGGAAAGTCAACCCTCCATCTCGGATTTTCCTCAGATTTAATAAGCAGATAGAACTTTTCATGCTGATTCCAAAAAACAACATTTTTTTGAAATTGGTTAAGGTTTCGCGAAGTTACGACCATACAAAATGACTACTTTTTGTAGTCAATGAAGCGTAATGACTAGCAAGAAAATCATCAACTAACTTTAAAACTAAGTCATTTTAACTGTAATCACTTAATTGTTGTGAAAACTTGACAAGAGGTTGTCTCAAGTGTCTTGTCTTCATTTATGAAGAAAAATTTCAATAAATCCACGTGTGCTTTTCCCAATTTTGGGCTAAAGAAAATGGGTAGTCATCAAAATCACTCATGCATGACATACATTTTGAATGGTGATAACTCAACGAGCACAAATGCTATTGGCAAGTTAATTTTAGGAAGTTGGTTATTGCAAAAGTACCNATTCTTTATATAGAATCTATATAATTTAAAAATCGATTTCCTATTAAAATTTTGCATATTGATTCCTTGCTCACCCCCTTGGTGGAGAGTACTTATNTGTTCTTGTACAAATGCATTTTATCCAGTGCCAGCAAATCAATGAGATAAATGTAACCTGTCACACTTTCTAGAAAGTGAAATTAGGAATAAGGTTGCTTGTTGAGATTTTCATCAATGCCTTCAAGATCATGTCAGATTTGAAGATTTTGCTAAATGCTTTTACAGGCCACTAAAAACACTGTAGTGGGCCAAATTGCCCACCCTTGGGCTACATTGTTCCACATACATTTAACCTTGCCTTATCGCAATGTTTGAGAGCAAATATGATGACTTCGCACAAGGTTAATTAGTGCTTCTTGCAATATCTATCTCTTGATGTTACTCTAATTAAACTAAGAAGTTGTTACTCTTTAGTAGGTAACAAGAAACAATATTGAACAACAGCATCAAACTTGTTTTGGTTTAAATGTTATTGCCTAAGCCATGTTCATGCACTTTAGGTTTGGCTACTTTTTTGTTTTTTGTGCTGACAACTTCAGGTGCTAGTTAGATACATATGATATTCCTTTAGGGAAGTTTTGACTTGAAGTTAGCATGTTTTTGTATTTTGTCTTGGCTGATGCACCTGTCAGATAAATACCAAAACAAACTACATTAAGATAAATTATGATGATGATATCTAAGACAGGTTTGCACTGCAAAAAAGTGTAACTTAAATTGAATCTTAATGCAAATACCTCGACTTTGCAAGGTTGATGTTTCAGAACATATCGCTCACCACCAGTACTCAGTGTTTAAACAAACAAGTCTTCTATATGCAATACAAAAAAAACAGTTAAACCATCAGTGTAAACCAGGAATGGTTTCAGAGCAGTTGACATAATGATGAACAGGGTATTAGTGCAGAAGAAAATATCTTCTGTAAAAACTTAATATCTTCTGCAAAAACGTAATATCTTCTGCAAAAACTTAACAATTTTGAGGAATGACTGGTGTTGTAGGCAACTTTTTCCTATGCATTTATCAACTTTGCAGTTGTGAGGTAGATGATTACAACAAACAACAATGCTTCCTACAGATCAAGTTCCAACAGTTTACTTTGTCAATGTATGCAATCATATTTTTAATGCTTACGATGCATCAAGTCATGCTTAAGCACAATAAACTGCATTGAGTTTGATTTCATATAGTTACTCCTTTAACTTACATATTAGGAGAACTGAAAAGTCTGTATTCAAGCAAGTACTCTCCACAAAGGTGACGATGCTTCATCAGTAAAGTTTGTTCTTATGTAGCTGATAAGGGTTCAAATAGGTTGTGGTTGAAATACTTGAGATAAATTTAGGTTATATTTTGTAAAGAGCATCATTCCTTGGACCAAAAGCACTGCCTAACCTGCTTTTTTTTTGTAATTAAGACAAGGTTGGTTAGTATTTTTGGTGGATACAGTAAGGGATGCATTTCTAGGTTGTTTAGTTGTAAAAATAAATTGTAGCAAACAAATTATCAAAGAACTGGATGCAATCTTGAAGTTAAATTTCTATTATTGTTTAATTATGTTCAAAGTTTTTTAATAATAAACATCAATAAACTATGCATTCCCATGTTAAAATGCTTGTAATTTTGAAACCACCTCGACCTTAAAACATATGTACGAACTAAGAGTGTGTTTACTTGTTACTTGTTAGGCAATCGAGGGACACAAAATAGTTGGCAATCGAGGAACACAAAATAGTTGGCAATCGAGGAACACAAAATTGTTGTTTACTTGTTAGGCAATCGAGGGACATAAAATTGTTTATTAAATTTTGGCAACATGACTTAGTACCACCCAGTGGTAAGCAAGATTTAAAATGCTTGTAGTTAGTGAACCGTATATTTTTGTTGAGCTTTGTTTGATAATTAATTAATCTACACAACACATCTATGCACTTCCAATAGCAAGGGATTTCGATTGAATTATAATGAAATGACATTTTTATCATTTAAAAGCTATACATTTTACTTCAAGAGAACTGCATTAGTGCATAGTGTCAGTGTTAAAGTTCGCATAAAAATCACTTTCCACCAAATTATCTTTGAAATAAGTAGAAAGTTTAGGAAGCTTTCTACTTCAGAAAACATGTTTAGTTGTGGCCTTTATGAAGGAGTTGAACCTTTATATTATATTTTGTAATGTCAGCTGTGCTTTTGTGCACCAATTTGCAGCATTAGAAATGTTTGCGTCCTTGAAGGATTTTTGTACAAATTAGGCTTTTTGTTGCTAACTAAAAAAATGTATGTCACAGTCATGAAGTGAAAAGTGAATTTTATCATTTAGACCAGTGGTTCTCAAACTGTGGTACGTGGTACGCGAGGGCTTTTCAGGTGGTACGCGAGCAGCTTTCCTGTCCTATTCAAAAAGCTTTGTTAATTCGTTTCTGTGTTATAATTCGTTCGTGTGTTATGCTAATGTTGCTAATTCGTTTATGTGCTATATTTATCTTAAGTACAT
>JGI24159J19872_10010985_pt1 | contig 11879 bp, 9 predicted proteins | sample Ectturendosymbi4_FD_19872 | JGI IMG/M metagenome (IMG submission 19872) | reverse complement strand
CTCGACTCAGGAGCTGCATCCGTCCGGAAAGAGTTGCAAAGTTGGCGCCTGGGAAAGCTACAGTTTAATTTTGACATGTGCAAAGTGAAGGTTCTCGTATTCCGCCTGAACAACAATTTGGAAACCATTTGAAACGAACTCTTCTACGGCAGGAACAACACTAATTCGTTTGCTTGTCAATGTCATATGCTGTCTCTTAAATAAGATAGATTAGTTGTCTAGGGGGCAGAACATTGAATCTCATCTAAAACAATTTTCGCTTAGCGTAGGTAGCAAGTAATTGCGGTCAGCTGTTTCGTGCAGCAAACTTAGTACTATACGTGGACCCGAGTAGCTGTTTATCACTAGAGTTTGCACCTGGAAGAAATGTATTGCAACTTACTCCAAACCTTACATTTCATTTTGAAATTATTATCCCAACATAACAGAGGTGATATTGGTTACATAGCTACAATGGTGTGCCAAACTCTTCAACAATTCTGATGTGCCTGTGACTTACAAGCTGGTCCACTGAATATTTGCATGCAATAGATATGTTTAGAAATAATGACAAGCTCCTCTGGTTTTTGCGACGTATCCAACGCGTTATTGTTAGTCGGTTGCCATGGTATTGTGAAGTCGACTTTTTCAGTGTTTCTCAACATCAGGTCCGTGTGCACTGGTGGTCTTCGAAGTTGTTTCACGTCGGCTCCAAAGATGATCAAACACGTTACAGAACAATACCCGGTCGTGTGCTGAGTATTATTGTGTAGCAGTTTTCTCTGTACGATGCGGAAACAAAATACTTTATGTTTTCAATATGACAATATCAAAGATTATCATTTCATTAATGTTTCCGCCAATTCAATTTTGCGTCATGCAGTAGACCTCCAAACAATTTTGTTGTTAAAAAATGTGCCACGCGATGAAAAATGTGGGAATAATTGTATTATCATCAAATCACTTTTCATTCTTCCATTACTTGATTAAAATAATTGTTGATAGAAACACAGAAAGAGATATGGGTGTAATGTGATTTTGATTCGTTGGAAAAGCATACTGCAGGTTGCATGCACTACTTTGGATGCGCACATCACCATCTGATGGTTGTGTCCACAGAACAATGTGTATGTCATCACACGTTGATGAAAAGTCACACTGGAAACAGGAATAAAATGGTTTAAGTACTCGTCGCCTGATGAACAGTTTTTGCCCCGGGTCGGCACCTGACTAGATACACTCTGTGTTTTTTCTGTGCCCAGGCGTTCGTTGTCTCTGGCGCAGTGAACTCAGCTCCAGCAAATAAATCTGTCTATCTATCAGCTAAACGCGGCCATCTCAAAGTGACCCGCGAGCCAGATTAATTGCCCATCCTTGCAATGGGTAATTTTAGTTCCTTACAATGGGTAAAAAATGTGCAGCAATAACGGTGTTAGAGAGTGCAAAGAGCTTCTGGAAGTTAGTCAGCAAAATGTGTGAGAGTACATTTTCTTTGATGAAGCGATGAAATCTAAAATCAGAAATCGAATGGGGGGCGAAATACTATACGGGAGTGTCAGAGAAATTTCGGCCACGGGCACCCCGCTGATAGAGATTTGTAATAAATGGCTATTTGCTATTGTTTCAATGACCCACTCACTTGTCTTCCCTTTTTTAGTTCCAACTGTCGTGAATCTGTTGTTTTATATAGGCTACATCATTTTGTTTGAAGTGGCCCGCGAGTTGCCGCGTTTTTGTAAAATAGTCCGTAGGTCAGGAAATAGTTGTATATGTTTTCCTGGTAGTTCTGGCGGGGGTTATTTGTCCAATTAAAATAACCAGCAGTGTTCCGCCGACAAGAAAGCTTGGAAACCACTGCTCTAGGCCGATGGTAAACAACATGAAGACAAGTTTTGCATAGAAGCAAGGTATTGTCGCAACACCTTCAGTTAGCCAAATGAAGTAAGCCCAATGTAGACACGTTTTTCCCAGTAAACCTCACGGGAAATTGTTCCAGCTGATTTCAGTAACATATATAGAGCTTCAACAAGCAACCCCTGTTTGCGGGAAATCTAGAAAAAACAACCAAACGTACAATGCAATACTGACAATCTTGCTTTTCATCGGATTTTTGTAGTGTCTGGCGGTCTTGCGTTGTTGCGAGTTCGTCAGTGGAAAATTGAACGTCATATAAGCACCGCTTTTTTCTCATTATTTTTTTGCAACCGCGCTTACATACAGACGGACTGCATCTCTCTCACGCCCAGATGCACAATATTGTCATGTTGTTAATGAACATATACACTGATAAGAGTCTGGAGTAGACATTTGCATTTCCTACCGTTTCAAGGTAAATTGTGAAGTTATGTCTCTGCGCAGTTTTGCAAATTTTTAGTTAACATTGAGTCGTCATAGGAAAGAGTTGCACGGGACCCCCAAAAGTGCGGGGACCTAGGCCATGGCCTATGCGTAAATCCGTCACGGTTTACTTGTCTGAAATGCACTTCTGAGAAAGCTGCAACAAACATTGTTCAGCATATTTATTTCTATCGAATGTCAGCTTCTACTATACATGCGGAACTTGTTTGCACCGTCCTGCAACTTCCACTTGACTTTCATCTTCGCAAACAAACAATGATTACTTGTAACCCACCGCTAAAGGCGTGTTCTGTTGTCATTATCTAAATGTGTGGGTGCTGTTTATTGAACGTGCCGACGATAAATATATTTAAAAATATATGTATTCAAGATATCTTCAACGCGATTTATGTTATGGAATTCAATGTTTAGCAATCCACATGAGTGATTTTTACCGGCGATAACAGTTACAAAAGAAACACAAAGACATTCGGAAGAGTCTCTATTGTGATTTGTGTTGTTAATGATGACTTAGATTAACAGAGATTGTTGCGAAAGACAATAGTAGGTCATTCTGATAACGAGATTGACAGTTAAAAACATTTCATTTTCCATATTTGGCGATATCAAACATGTTGGAAGGTTTTTGAAAAGTACATCTGCGCACGTGAGTGTTGCCAAGTGAAATGTTTGTAAAATCGTTTTGGCGGAAACAAAATTTTTACAAGGCCAATTTCATCACGTTCACGTTAGGATTTCAGTGGAACCTGGCTTTCAACAACTTTCGACGAATTTCCATGTAAGACTCGTGTTACTCATCCAAGTAGTAAATAAACTGTTTCCGCGTTGATGATGTATCAACACAGTGCTCAATTTAAGTTAATCAGAAGATCGCGTGAAACAGGAAGATAATTTTAGCAACATGTAATATGGCATATCGTTCCGTCTAGGACTGCTTCTACTAATTGTCTACCGCTCTCAATAACAATACAACACTGCTTATATTAATATCTCCTCTGAATTTCTGGTCGTTTCAGCTGTTAGTTCAATATTGATGGATTGGGAATGATGATAGGTTTTATCAAGTGGCTCTCCCTGCTGCGGCTTTTCTAAAATATTTACTAAATTTGTCAACACGAGTGCAATTACTGCTTCCCGTGCTGGATGTTTTCGGCGCGGACTGGGTGGAAAACCACCTTTTTCAAGGCTCGGCAGCATCTATGCCGCCGAAGATGACCCAAGACCCTGCATTCTGCAACTGAACACCGAGAGGCTCACTGCAAGCAAGATCAACGTTATCAAGCAGCTGGCTTGCAAGAACAAGGCACTCCTGATCGTCCTTCAGGAGAACCACAGCACTAACACAGACAAGCTAGTGATCCACAACTTCTCAATAGCTTGGCCAGTCCTGAGCCGGAAGCACGGCCTTGCCACGTTTATTCACGAGCATTTGAAACGGACACTGGTCCATCAGTCTCCAGAGCATTTGGATACTGAGTGTTTGTGCGTTGACGTCACAGGATATAAGATCATTAACCTCTACAAACCTCCATCCTCGCGACCAACACCAACGACCATCCCGACGTTCTCACACCCCAGTCCGTTTGTTGGCGATTTCAACTGCCAGCACGTCAACTGGGCTTATAATAACAACATCCCCCGGCGGAGGGAGCCTGGCTTCATGGGCAGAAACCAACAACTTTTGTCTGCTCCGCAAACCAATTGGAGGAGCCAGTTTCATCTGTCACCGATAGAACATCGGCACCAACCTGGACCTGGCCTTCGTCTTCAGTTTCATAATATTGTTAAACGTAATACTAGATTTTGAAGAAATTTAAGGAAGCTGCTGAATATTCATGGGCTAACTAAGACACGTTGATAAGGACTTTGGTTTATATGTTTTGACAGAAACATCGTCCGCACTGGACGTCTCATTCAAATGCTTAAAACTTACGAATATTTGTTTATTGACTTGTTCAATGTAGATATTCAGTCAACTAAGTGACAGGCTTAGGTCATCCTTTTTGCTGATGAATATATGGCAACCCTATTTTCAAGCCTATTAGTAACTAAATATGGACAGAAGAAAAGGTTATCGACACTTTAACAAGTCTGGAGCTTATCCAAGTGGTTCTACAAAACATAAAGAAACATAAAGAAGTATAAGAGGCAAAAACGAGAGAAGTTGCAGCAAGTCAATAGAGATTCAAGAATACTATTCTGTAGTGACAATGAAGTCCAACGGAGACATTTCTTCGGATCCTGTAAAGGACAGAAGATCGAGGAACATGTTGTAACAGAGTTAGTGCTACGTAACAATGAGAATAGGCCTAGTTTGACCAGCGGTGCTGAACAAGTAACAGAACGTCAAGAAGCATCATCGAAACACACAATGTATCGAAAACATGATAGATAGAAAAAGTTTCTTGGCACAACAAAATTTGGGGGAACAACAAAGTTGACGTTGCATTGCAACCGAATACCACGCCGTAGCTAAGGGCCTGATGAGGAGACACAAGCAATTTATGAAACACGTAGGTACCACGATTACGTTCAGAGGCAGATGCAAATCACTTGGAAGAATTGATACGGAGCTAGCTTGTCCGGTCAATCAAAGCGAACAATATTGGAAATCGCTTCCGCAACGTTTGGTTTCGTTCATGAAATTTATTTCTGATTGAGGATTGGCGTTTAGAGGAGATGAAGAAAACGTTGGATCGTCCAGAAACGTTTTTCAAAAATAAATTTCAAAACGTTTTTCAAGCAAGTTTTCAAAAAAAGAAGAGGCAATGCTTCTGGTGACGGGTTTTGTAGCAGTTTGACAAACTGCTAATCATTATCAAATGTCGTGTTGTACCAAAAGGGTGTGTAAACTTATGTGACTTCATAAGATTATCTCATAAACTTAAATGATCCGAGTTATAGTAATGACTTCGCCGATCAACCCCTACCTAAAGATCCTGCATCCGCACATGGGGCTTCCACCATGCCTGGGCCCGAGACTATCTGAATCCGGCGCTGTTCGGCCCATGTACAATTTTTCATCACGGTCTGGAAAATGTTCTGGCGCTGTTTCGATGTTGCTTCTGCTATTCAGGAAGTACTGTGCAACCGAAAAGGTGATTGAGAGAGAATATAGCGACTTATTTGTTCTTGAACGAAGACAAAATTTTGATAAGCAGAAAGTGAGTGGTATATTGTGAACAGCAGTTTGTATAAACGGTACCAACACATGTTGATAGCATTGTCCCACCAATGGAAATTCTATCTACATTTTCAGAAATGATTTCATACATTTTCCATGTGACACAGTGTGGTGTGACTGATTTGATATTTGTTTCTGAGAAGGAGGTTTACGGGTAGAAACTAAATCTTTGGTTTTTTCGCAATCAAATAATCGGTAATGTTGAAGAAGCAGTCAATGTTGGTTTGTTTCGGAATGTTACCAGAGACGAGCACACCTCCACAAGTGCAAAGAGCTTCCATTAATCATTTGGTTCCTGTGTTGGATCGAACCCTTGGATTCCGACAAAAACAGTTTCAGGGTTTCGTCAGAATCTCGTCCTCAATCTAATATATAAAGTTCTGGCTGTTTTCCTTATTTAAGTAAATGCACAGCATGGAGATCTTGGCTGAAGCATGAACAAAACTGCGGTTACGACCACAAAAAAAAAAATCATGGCACTCTTTTTGATGCAACAACTCAATCGTAATCTTGTATGAATGCCACCTTCACTGCACGTATTTCGCTGAAAAGAGAACTACCATCACTACAATTAAAACGTCGAAGTTATCTAGATTTTGTACGTAGTATAAACTGCAAGGCGGACATCACAGTCCATGCCATGTTTCAGTGCAACTCTGACTAAAGATTACTCAAAATTTGATTTCAAGAGTGATTCGCCACACCACTTTCACATATTTCATATTGCACATTTTGCACAGACATCCACTCGTATCAAAAATGCTGTCTCCAATACTCGCTCAAGCTCTCAAAATTGTTATTCAAACTGTTTATAACGTGTGATGACGTGCTTTGATGATAATCGCATTTTTGTGCAGCTGTATTAAAAAAAGGATTCACAAATTAAGTTTTCTACTGTTCTGAAGTTCCTTTGTGTAGTCACCCGACAGCAGAGACAGACGCCCGGAAACTACGTAGTCAGGCTTTAGTTGTCTGCAAGTTTGCAGCAGGTTGAAAGACAAGATATCAGATCGTTATCGCACTGACACGTTTCTTACGAGACAAGTCTAGCACCCAAATGCACCTGATAAGTAAGGAACAAAGAAAAATATTCTGTTGAAACAAAGAGGTGTGAAAGGAAAAGTTTAGTGAACGCATTTTGTCCGTGCTGCTGTTGGATGAAAGAAAGGTTGCGAAAATAGCTACTAAATGCCAATCTGTTTGATGTGCGAGCTTCACGAGATTTTCGCACAAAATGTTCAATGAAGGAATAAGACGCATTTCAAACACACGCACGTTGTGTAATGCGATGGTTTTCGCAACAACTGAACTATAAACAAGAGGCCGTTGGAATGTTATTGGTACAAATTGAAAGATATCGAAACAACAACATTTTTTAACACGGCGATGTTTGGGGAAAAGTCATGAATAAAATGCAGTTTTGAATGAAACACAAAAACTGACAGGATTGTGCATGTAGTTTAGTGCCTGGGTGAAATTCGCATTTTCACTGTCATGCACGGCAACAAAAACGTTAATTTAGGTTGGTTGTAGCACATCTATGTGCATATTAGTATCAAACGCGTGACGGGTTAACCCACGCGGGTTGCAGATTCCCGCAACTGTAGAAATCAATTCAGTGCTGAGGTGTACTTGAGTAGAAATCAGAAAATTAGAAATTTGTTTTGCACGGAAGTAACATTGGACACGAAGAAATCTACCAGTGCGCATTTCATGATAAACTGGCACTAAAGACAGTTGGATTGCAAATGTCGAAATTGAGATTATGAAAATAATATGTTGTACATGCACAATGATGAAATGTTCACTGGGCTGCATGCGGGCGGCGGGTTTGACGAAGCTGGTGTAGAAACATTGTCCAGTGTTGGCCAGGCCACAGATTACAGTTTCGAGATCTCTGTGGTCTTGCAGGAAATGCGTTCTGCGTGATGACACCCAGCACTGCTAATGAACAAGTGTTTAGTATCAGTGGATCATGCCATGAACAGCAGAAGAGCAAATTTACAAGAGTTCCTCAGTGAACAACATATATATTTACAACAGTGCTCTGAGAAGGAAGCGCTGAAGTTTTGCTAGGTTTCACGTTTTTACCTTATAACATTTTTCAAACTCTATTCAAATGAACCACTGATTAAATTGCCACCAACGTTGCAACACATTCCGTGAGACACAGAGTGCAGGTTTGGGACGAAAACGGTGAGGGGCGGGTGCGAGTTGGGAGGTCTTTCGGTCCGGTGTGGGGTCGGGCTAGAAGTTCGCGGGTGTGGGACGGGAGCGGACAAATTTTCAACTTGCGCAGGACTCTGATGTACTGTGCACTAAATCAAGAAATCAATGAAGAAATTCAGAATTTGCTCAATGCATTGCAATTATTAGAAGATATTTTAATATAGACATATGCCTCAGGCCCACAGAAAAAACTCAAAACTAACAAATTAAAAGCAAAACGTTGTACTTGACGGAGTTTGGTTTCATTTTTGTAAACTTGTTTTTTGTCAACAATAGTTTTTGCGTATTTTAAAGTCCTGTATTTCTAACACTTTCAATGAAAGACTAGATATGGGTACGGGGGAATACAATCAAGCGGTTTTCCTAGAAATCACCAAACCTCTGCACGGTCCTTTTGGCATGTTACTTGCCAAGCAACACAGGATGCAACGTTATCGAGTCTAAATGCTTTAGCGTTTGAAATTCTACATGCATTTTCATCAATATATAGATAACAATCAGTTTATATCATAGTCCATCACCAAGGAAATTCAAAAGGTGAGACTCCGAAATTCATTTTCAGGAAACGAACATTACACAAGATGTGATATTTGATATGTTGCCTGCGTTTGACTGATTCCAGTTAAGTTTATCTTTGGACACAGGGAAATAACACTATAAACTTCATAGAATAATGCATTTCAAAAATTTCAAACATGCATTGAGTTCGCATGAAATATAATTTCTCTTAATTGCCTTCACAATAACTGTTGGTAGAATTGTATTCTTAACAAATTGTAAAAGAAACATGGAAACATCTTTTCCGATACAATTAACGTTTAATTTATTGTTCGTTTGCAAAAGTCAAACACAAAACTGCAAAAAACGTAAAAGCAACAAAATTTCACACACAAAAATATAGCAACAAACAGAAATTGGACAAAAGTCGAAAATATTCAAGGAAGTATGCGCTGTCAACCTCAAATATGAAATAGGAAATTGCCACAATACAAAGGAAACAATTGTTTTTATGAAAGTTGTTTTGAAGTATGATGCAATGGAAAAGATGCCAGAAGTTTTGCATTACGAAATTTGCCGATTTTTTAATAACGAACAGGTAGCGAAATTATTTTCACAATATCAACGTAAGGTTATCTTGGCATATATGTCATCGCCATGCGCAAGAAAGAAAACAAAACTTTATGTGATTGTTTGGTCAGTGTGCAAATACAGGATGCAGGTTTGCAAATTATTAAGTTCACAGCTTCTCCAATCACTGTTAGACGTTTTTGCACACACAACACAATGAGGTTGAAGATTCTTGAAACAAGAAGAACACAAGCGGTGATGTTCGCATGCGGATGAAACGACAACCTCTGTTGTGCTCCATCAATAATGATAGATTAGATCCAGGTCATCAGCTCCTGCCAGAATGTTCTTCTCCCCCGATGAATCCCAAGAATGTTTGTCAGATGGTTGCACACCAATAATGTGATTGTTATCTGCAACAGTTTCAACTGATTTACAGAATGCACAGTGTTGACAGATTTTGAAATAATGTGCAAAGCGAAATATCTTTGTTTCTGTGAAAGACTCACAAACAAAAGCATTCATCGTTCGCAACAAACTTGTTTCTACAGATGAAAAACCGCAAAATGCAAAAACGTGTTTTGAAATGAAGCATAATTTCCGCGAAATATTGTCAAAAGAGCAACAGTTTCATTTCAAATTTTCGAATTTTCCAATACTCTTCAATATATTTGTTGTAAACACCGTTCCTGCAGTTACATTTACACAATAACGTTTGATTGAAGCCACGATTTATCGTGAGAGGAAATCGACAGTGTCACAGATCACAACATAGAAAAGTAGACAAATGCAATTGCGATGTTATACTGAAAGATTGTTGTGTTGTTGCTTGACTGATTGAAAATGTGCGCCATTATGGGTACGAACATTTGTAAACCAAACACACTGATAAGAATCAAGCATGAAAAAAGCAATTTGTTTGTCTGATCAATTTTGCAATTTTTGCCACATTGCTGCAATCTGATGAAAAAACAAAACACAATTCGTGATAGCGAAATATCGTACTAGCAAGAGTTGTTTGATACATTTCAATAACAAAGACTTAAAGTACAGAAGTTATTACTGTTCGTCATTGCTGCAAATCCAGTTGAGACAGGACTCGATGGCGATTAATTCCGGTTAACTGTCACCTCCAACGTTAAAGCCGGGAAAATCCTGGATCTTATAATTTTCATTTCAACAGGAGATGAATTTGGTTGGTCCTGTTCCGAAACATCTCTTGAACACATGACGTCAGAGAGTGTTTCTGAAGACGGCAATAGAATGTCAGAGCAACTGGGCAATAGAACAGGACAATGTACTTGTTCAAACTCCATCGTAGAAATTGCAGGTCCACCTCCCTGACTCACACCATGATCAACCAAGCCGTTGTCGCAGCTGGGAATGTTTGTGTTGCTGAAATCATCAACAAAATGAGTGGCGTAAACTTTCCCTGTGTGTTTGAATATCAGCAAATCAATACTAGATTTCGCTTTCAACACGTCTTCGAATGGACCTATTAGTTGAAAAAGTGGTGCTGAGAAACGTTTCGGACAAACAATTTCCACATTTGTTTTCAGTTTTATTGCTTGTATGTTCTGCCCTTTCCAACCAATCAGTAATCCCACAAGATGATGAGGCACTGCCAGTTTCATCAAAACAATATCAGATGAAAATGTGTTGCCTGACAACGCAGCACCGATTGCCCCAATCTCAGATTTGAATTGTCTCACTTCTTGGATTTTGCTAAAATGTTCAGCGGCTTCAACAATCAATTTGCAAGCTGCTGCAACTGCAAATCGTTCTCCGCTTACTTTGAAGATAGGTTGCTGGTCACGACGAGGTGTGTCACTATTTGCTTGGATCGTGTTCATTAAAAACAAAATTTTGCAACCCCTCTTACCAACAATTTCTGCGACGTGTTCTGAGCTCGGAACTGGAACCTCTGCCTCAACGTGGTCGTTTAATCCGAAGCAAGGAATGTAAGGCACGGATTCTGGTTGTCCGAAAGAAGGATGAGTTGGTTGGAAAACAGATTCCTGTTGACGAAGGTTTTCAAAGATCTCTTCTTGTGATTGATAGCAAGTGAAAAGATTTTCAGCTTGACCACAATCCCTTGCGTTAATTATCTTGCTTTCTAGTTGTGTGTAATAACTTTCACTTTCTAAACTTGAGTCGAGTTTGTGCACAAAAAACAACAATATTTTGCACTGAAACTTCGAACAAACATACATACCAATTTGCCACAAACACATGCAAATATGCCACAAACCAGTGAATGGGAAGTCTGATGTGAATTTGTTTGTTGTCAATTCTAAAGTGTTTGAATGCAGTAAGATACATTATGGTGCGACTTTGATCTGACGCTTTGCAAATGTTTTATTCTATGAAACAGTATACTTATTGAATTTTTACCTGTGTATTTGCCACAGACTCATGTTGCATATCACAAGAGTTAACGAATAACACAAGAGAACAAGAGTTATTAGACACACTGTGGCGCATTGCAGAGTAGGTGCTAGTGCTGAAACAATACGGAAAGGAGAAAAACGCTGAACAACGCACACACAAGCAAAACACGCTGCAACATTTTCTTTAAAAGATACATATTTTTCGTTTATATTCCTTACAACGATTTCAAAAATGAATTGGAAGGATTCAGATTTAAACTCAGTGGCGAAAACTCTTAAAAAATATTGACCGCTTGTTCACATGTAGTGATATGTTGCCTGGAAATATAAATCGAATGCAATTTCTGTTATTTGTGCCAAAAGTACCTCTTGTCAAATCATGGAATCCCTGTATATTTTGTAGAAGTGACATTAATGCAAAGTAATACATGAAGTGTATATCCACTAAGAATTAACTGCATCTCGAAAACTTAAATATTGATTATGGACCGCCGTTACACGTTATATTCGTGGCTGCTGTCTGACGCTAGAACGCCGGTATGGTTTTCGGGGTGGCGCTTGAGTGGGCAAGGCATTGTTTTAAAAAGGCTCTGGATGGAAATCCTTGCACGATAGAAACACAATTTCTTCACAAAAACGTTAGTCATATTGTGTAGTTTATGAAAATGGAA
>JGI24159J19872_10010983_pt1 | contig 11881 bp, 9 predicted proteins | sample Ectturendosymbi4_FD_19872 | JGI IMG/M metagenome (IMG submission 19872) | reverse complement strand
CACCCCCCCCCTGCCTTTAAATGACCTGCGGAGGCATGAACGCACAAAGAACAAGCACAGCGCCCGCGCGAACCTTGATCTTCCCGTCGGCAAACCGATGGGTCAGTTTCCTCCCATTCATAGTGAAGTTGCATAGTAGGTCGTCGCTGTACGACGCGATGATCATCCCCTCCCCAGTGAAGATGAGGAGCTCGGGGTGTTGTGCGTGGGGGAATCTGGAGGGGGAAGAGCAGTAAAAATGTGGGAGTCTTCATGATTCGTCAACTCACGGTACAAACACAATCACTTGGCAATATTTAGAGTAACGCAGAAAGCAGCAGTTTTTTTGTTTTGATTTGAATTCTTGTTGGCGTTTCAAGTCCACAGTTCCTAAGTACGAAGAAGATCCATGTTGGAGTAAATGCAAAAATGTTAGAGCTTAACTACAACCCGATGACGTCAGACTGACTTCGCGACTTGATCGCTGGGGGGTGAAAAGGGATTCCCGGTTAATAAAAAGAAATTCCTCACCGCAGATATATCGCTACTCAGTTCACATATTACGTAAGCATTTTTCACCTTTTTTAACCCCCTCCTCCCATCTGTACGGAACCCCAAACAATCTCCCCTGTAATTACGTACGCATTCATTGATCCCCAATGTGTGTCATCAAATCACATTCAATGCTTATTTCGCCTCTCACTTCAAAGAAATCTGATCAAACCTTTGAAGCAAAGACGTCCATCTTTTAGAGCTGTTCAGATATTTCAAGATACAGCGATCCTGGTATGCGTTGGCATATCCGTTTTGGATTAACATACTTTTACTTTTCATGAACTCGCAATGTGTGTGGTGGCGATTTATAAGCCCGGTCAACTTTATAGAGGGATGTTAAACCGCTGTGATGCGATGTGACTTGTTCAGAACAAGCCCGGCCAAAATATCAAGAAACTGATTATGTAATTATCTCAGCANCCCTCACTCTAAAGAACCGTGAGCATTTCAAAAACCCCTCTTCTATCGTGCTTACGTAACATGTGAACACTCCCTAATGCAGGGGTTATCAACCTTTCCAAGCATGTGGCCCAATTAACAAACAAACAGAGGGTCCGTGATCCACCGACTGTACAGCTTCTCCAATGCGATAACCGTTGCATGCAGATGTAAAAACAACTAAAACAACATTTAATAACTCAACGTGCACTACAATCAATACGAAGGCTGTGTCTGTTTGTTGTTTGAAAGCACAGATATTCGATACTCAACACGTACATAGATCAAGTTATTTTCCACAAAGCCTGCTTGTAGATTTCGTTTTCATGGCAACAAGATCCCCTTCTTTATCTCAAAATAGCTCCAGCAACTGTATATTGTGCACAGTGTGGTAGGCTACATGGAAATTTCCCTGTCACAATAATATCTAATACACAATGACGAAAGAGAGCGTATTATGACGTTTGTAGCTCAAGAGATACCTTCGTTTTCAATAAGGTTCATCTTTCAAGACGTATTCAATTTCTATCATACCAGGTCGTGGCCTGTCAAAAATCCTTCCGTGGCCCACAGGTTGAGAAACCCTGCCCTAATGGCACGTCATCAGGGGCTGTTCGCCTATTGGTTGAAATTTGTTCGTTGAAACGCAATTTACGTCACTTCCCGCTGTTCCAGACTTCACAGCGCATCAAGTAACCCCTGCTCGAACCACGAATAACAAGCCCCTTTCACGGGGACTTACCCTGGGTCCAGGGGGACATCCGGTTCGAGCGTCCGCAACAGGTCGCCGGTAATCGTGTGGAGGAGCACTGGGCCCTCGCGAGACCCGCTGGCGACCAGGCCCAGCTCGGCGCACACGGCCACGCACGTGATCTCGGTGTCGTGGCCGGTGAGGGTGGCGCGAGCGCTCGGGTTCTCGTCTGAAACGGAGACAATGGCGAGCAACAATGGAACGCGCGCGAATCGATTTAGTCGCCGGGGCGCGGCGATTTTTTGCACCTCCAACAAGTTGCTGGTCAGTAGCAATTCAGTTTCCTGATGTTGGGACGCCTTCGCACTCAATTCGCGTGACGTATGCCCAGACCCGCAGTCACGGGGGCAGTACCCTCTAAATTTTGTTGTCCAGAAATATTTTTATACAGTATCTTTCAAACAGCTGATAAAAGCAAAAATTTTGCCACCCTAAAAACGTATTTTGCTCCCCAAACTTTTAAACATGGCTACGCGCCGGTCTTGGCGATAATGGAACGCCCCCTTATCCTCGATGGAACAACACCAAGTAAAGGAAAGTCTTAATTTGAAGGTTGAGCAGACAAGTTGTCGACCCTATCCAAAAAAACGATTCGCGATACCACACACACACAACAAGATAGAAGTTTGAAGTTGGTAAATAAGCTTTTTATCGCAGTTAAGTTCAAATAAAACACACACTGCCACGATCACGAGAAAAATATCTTCCCTTTGTCGTGAAAGACGAGTAAAAAGAAAAACGAAAAGCAACAAGAAAATAAACGTTGGAATACTTTGTTGACAGGCCCGAGCAATTACCTGCACTGTTCGAGTCACCGATGATGAGACTCCTGCGCCCGCTCCAGTACCACAGCATCACTGTCGCGTCACGTGACCCGGTGACGAAATAGCAGTCGCCGCCGATGTAGGTTTCCGAACGCGACACACACGTCACAACGCCCCAGTGACCGAACACTACCTGGTTCAGTTTGCCTGTGACGTGAGAAGGAGCTAACTTTAAACCATTCGATCAGGCGGTCGCTCCCAACGTCACAAAAGGAAAATATTCGCCAACGCGTGTGCGGTTGCATTCATCACAATTACGATGACACTTGAAAGGAAAACGAACAGGAACATACCGACGTCTTTACATACGGGGCGTTTCTGTCATTTGTCCGGCAAGAATGTTAAAACTCGCCATAACAGTATTCACTTGTCTATGTTTTCGGACGTTATGACCGAATTGACTTATTTTTTTTCGGTCATTTGAAAAAAAATTCGTTCCATGACAGAGAAAAACAGCAGATTTATCGCAGAAGGTGCGAAGCTTCTGCGCTGACTGCCCATGCGGGGGCGAGTGCAAAACGGTGCAAACACTTTGGCTGACCGGTGCATTTTGCTCGTTCGCATATAAACTCGCCGGCAGCATTAAACTTGTGGACGTGAGGGCTGTGTTTTGGTAAAAGGCGCGTTGAAACAACAACTTGGCACATTCTGGAACCGCGGTCTGTCCCAGGGCATCCGTTGGGGCACGAATTCCGGGCCACAATCCCGTTCGTCGCCGCATGGCGAACCGACCTGAATCGACGACGTGGATCCGAAACGAGCGGTCCCAATATCCGCACGACAGAATGAAGCGGTTGTCCGCGGTGACGACAAAGCACGATGACGTCACCGATATGCTCTGGTCCAAGGTCTCGTTTATTTGTCGCTTGTTCACGCCCGACACGCCTGCGTTCGAACAAAGTTAGGAGGAAAATATTTTTCCGAAAAGTATCAAAAGTGCGGAATTTAGTAACTTCACTCCACAGGTGAAAGAAGGAATCTATCGCAAGTTTTTAATAGGAAATCGATTTCACGCAACACTACGCATCGTCAAGTCTTATTCAAATAGAATCTGTTCATTTACTGCGCTGCAACAGTAAATGACATCAAGAACACTGCCTCTTCGAAGTAAATATGTGGCCGTCCAGCACTTCAACTTGACAGCATAGCATTACGTACGACGCCCTAACACGAGCCAGTAAGTGCATGAAATGTGGCCTCCTTTGAAACCGATCAGATTTTTGGCGTGCTGTCTTTTGGCTGCTCGTGCCAGAAATGTACTATGATGATGAGTGCAGCTTACTGGCCAAGGTACAGCGGGCAGTGATGGTGCTGATAAAACACGACCCAAGACGGCTCGTCTTTGTGCAAGAAAAGCCCTCAAGCAATGTAGTCTCCAGCCAAACATCCGCTTTAAATTGTAGACAGTTCTCTGACAAGCAGGCCGCAGAAGACGAAACGACGAGAAGCGGTGTATGGGAACTTCATCACAATTGCTCGATTTGACAAACTCATATAAATTCCAGTTACCGTACGAAATTGAAATTATTTGCATTCAACTACAATTTGACTCTGTCATTTGTTGAGAGTGCAGGTGACAGTAATATGATTCTGTTCAAAAATGCTGTGCTGTCTGCTGGCATCGTTTAAAAAATTGAAATCGCGAGAGTTTGATCGGAGAACTACAAGAAATTTAAAAGATTTATATAGAAATCGTGGTGTGTCATAAAAGAGCGTAACTTCAATCTGTGGTTTTGAACGTAACCGAAGGATCATTCCTTGGAGATCCCTCAAACCAGGGAATGAAAAATTCTCGCAGTCGGCCATCTTATTTATGTTGATGTGTTGTAGCGGATCAACATCAGTAACAGGCGTGTTACAACGGATTTTTTCACACAGTTCTGGAAAAAAGTGCTCTTTGGTGACGCTGTTCGAAATATGCCAAAAAAACAATACCATGTAAGGACCAGTTGAATATTTGCCGATGTGGCTGATCCGCAGCAGAGCGCTGGCAGGGACCAGCCATGACGCTGGCCTGACGATATGACCGCAACAACGACGCTACCATTTTGCTCTAAAGCAGTGGTTCTTGACCTTTTTTCTACCAGACATCCTTCAAACAATTGTCTTTTGGTTCAAGTCCCCCTGACTTTATATATGTAATTCAGACGGAACACTTTCCCGTTCAAGAAACTTTCCATGTTGTAGAGGGCGCAAGGGCTCCCGCTCCCTCGGAAATTCATTGACTCCCCCCTAGGGAGGCGCGCCCCCCTGGTGAAGAATCAATAAATCAGGTAGTTTATGACGTTGTCAAACATATAATCGGTTTCGCTAAAAACGACCGGTAATCTCTCACCCAAACGCAAAATGTTTCAAGAGATTGTTGCTTTTAACTGTAACAAGGAGACCTTGTGGTTCTTAAGAAAAGTCAAGCCTGGATTCCCGGCGTCAAGCATGTCGCTAGTGGTCAGTCGAGGCCGATGATCACGTGACCAACGATGTCCACTGCGCGAAACGTTCGACGATGACCAAGGTGCGAGTATCGGCATGATGACGAAATTTCGGCTCGCGCAACAGAACGGGGGAAACACCGTTCGGGGATTTAACGCAATTCGAAGGTGGAATGTCGAATGAACTGTGACGTAGACAGGACACAATGCACAAAGCAGTTCGTTGACAATGTCCAACGTTCGCACAACTCGCACAATGGGAGGTTTGAACGACTTCGTACGCTTGCTTGTTTATACGAAGCGGGAAAAAATGCTTATTTCCAAACAGGCGGCATCATAACAATAACGGTTGCATGGAAGGAGACCGGTTGTTCAATGCTGCCTGAGTGTTTGTTCGCAAAACAATGCGGCCAGTATTTATAAGAACAATAGAGCCGCGATCAACAATGGATCGAACGGTTCCATGAAAGGGGATTGTAGGCAAGTGTGTCGATTCGTACATTTGACTGAAGACGGCAATTTTAAACGAGTTTAACCTCAGCAACGAATCGTCTCTTCGATCGCAGCTAAATATTTATGTACGATCCAGCGTGATGTCACTCGATGACGTAACGCAGTCGGCGCAAAATCAAGGCGTGCAAACAAGGATTCGAATCCGTAACTCACTCATCACCGGATCCGGTTCTATCGGAAGGACTTGTGGTTTGTCGGTCTCGCCGCCAGCGGGCGTGTTCGAGCTCTTAACATCAGGGACCTGAATTGAAAACAACACGCCAGGTCAGCCGTGCGGGTTCATGGGTTGTGAGTTCGAATCCCGGGCCAAGAGCGCCGCCTTACCTGATTCCATTTGTTGAGACAGAACTGAAGGTTCTTGGTGCACGTGACCACGGCGGGGGAGTGGAGGCTGGGATGGGTGTTGGCCGCGACGTACACAACCGGCGAGTTCGACTGGAACTTGAGCACCATTATGACGTCCTGCCACTGGCCCTCTTTGAACATCATCGGCGTCTGGAAAAGAGCAAATAAGTAAAGCAACAACGGTCGCCATGGCAACAGTGGTCGCGACGGGATGTTATTTTTTAAGTTGTCTCTGTCCGGCGATCTTCTGCAGCGTTTTTCTGGAATACGATTTGACGATTCTGACTTGAAAAACAAAAAAACCGTTGCTTGAAAACAAATAAAACCGTAATAAGAGTTTTATGTTTTCTGTAGCGCTGTGTAATCAGTGAACAGGCATGTGTGGATGCGGCCACATGACGTATACGACCATTTTTATTGAGACCACTTGTTTGCGTCATAAACCAATGACAAAGAAAATTGCAGGCAATCAATAACAAAGTTTTATTTAAAATATGGGATCATATCGAATGTTTAGTTCTCATATAACTAAACCACAACATAACCACTCATCAATCAGTTGATTCAGTGGCAACACCCAGCGCACCATCAGCGACCTGATTGGTTGATACACTTACCACGTGCATTGCCGTGATTGGTTGACACACCTACCACATGCACTGCGGTGATTGGCTGATAAACTTACCACGTGCATTGCCGTGATTGGCTGACACACTTACCACGTGCATTGCCGAGCTTCTAGGCGGATGAGGCGAAGTGAGAAGCTGACCGGGGGTTTGGCCAAAGTTCCGAATTTGATCCAAGATCCCCTGACGCTCGACCGGGTCCTGCGACATGGACAGGCCACTTAAAACATATTCATCTGCGCCGGTCAACTGACAGTTCATGTCGGAGCTCAACAAAAATGTTGATCAACTCAGATGGTCAGAACAACATGGCTGCAGTGTCATGGAAACGCCGTTCACGTGACCAAAACCGCTTGACAACGCGGTTTTGGTCTTAGGCTACCTTTTGGAAACGAGACTTCGAGCAATCTTTCAATGCCCACCATCACATGGCGTAGTTTGCATGGGCTTCGGAAGGGGTGACAGGGGTCTTTCCCCCTGGATTTTGAAATTTGATATTTTCTATTAACATTTTTGCAGAAAAATTTTTTTCTCTGTAGTTTGAAGTGGGTAAATAAAATCTCACCCTGTTGCCCCCCCCCCTTGGAAAAAAACCTTCCGGCGCCCATGGTAGCCTGGTGCGCATTTGAGAACAAAGCGTAACGACTGAAGCCAGCCGGCAAGGATACCTTGATCATGTTCAGGTCTATGCTGTTCTCGTAGGTCAAGTAGTAAAAGACGTTGGTGGCGCGGACAGCTTCAGGGCCGCGTTGCTTGAAGCCGAAGATCAAGTCGATCCACTGGTGAAGCTGACAAGATACAATCTCAGATTCCAAAGCCTGAAAAAAAGAGAGTGGGCTTTGGTGCAGTGGAAAAAGAATGTCATCAATAATAAACACACAAACGGAAATGCTCTGAAAAAATTTTTTTTTAATCGTGAACAAATCCATTTAAAAGAAACGAGAAGAAAAAAGGTTATCAATTCTTCGCAACATTTTCCAGCGATCTCTTAAAACGGCGTCTCGGAGTTTGTTAATAGTCTGAAAAGTTGTTGCCTTTAGAACCTTTAACCCAGTGGCAAAATGTTGGATACAAAACAGAGAACGAACTCTTTGGCAATCAAGAAGTTTCGGATATGTCCCACTCTCACCATCCTGTTGATTCGGACGAGGTCGTCGGCCGATTTGGCCCAGGGGGGCAACAGGATGTCGTGGACCTTCTCCGATCCGCTAGTGACGCCCAGAGTATAATCGTTGCTGTTCACAAACATCTCGGGCAGATAGTAGAACTCCGGGATCAGTTCCTTGAGAGTGTGGATCGTTAATTGTTTCGAGAAGCAGACATTCATTGCGTTTTTCACAAACGCACCGATTTTGTTTGCTAGACGGGGCAAAGATTTGACGAAGTGCCAAAAAACAGTAAAAAAACGAGCTTAGTCATGTAATTCACTGATATATGCGACTATGGGCGTCGGGAAGGTTTTTCTTTTTGAAGGGCCAATAGTGGATTTTCTGGAGGGCGGCCAAAATAATTTTTCTAGGGGGTTGCCAAAAGTGGTGAAATTACATTTTACCAACTCGATACTAAGAGAAAAAACATTTTTCTACTAAATATTTTATAGGATAACATCAAATTTCAAAACCCAGGGGACGATCTGGCCCCCTTGCCACCTACTCCGATGCCCATGTATTTGACGCAACACAACTGAGAAAGACGACACGTCACAACAAGCCAAGAACCCGGAAGCGGAAAACGAAACAAATTGCTAAGATAACTGCAAATGGATTCATACAGATCGTGACTTTTTCATTCAAGTCAATGAGTACCGTTTCGTCTGCGGACAACGAAATGTTCAAATGTTCCTAAAACTCAGCACAACAAGAAGTTTAAACTGAACACAATTGATCCACGACTTTCAACCCACCTTGACGTCATGGGAATCGCGCTGGCAATTCTTCCACGATTGCAACACGGAGTGGAAAGTCCGGTCCGCGTGATCGAACTTACCCCCTTGCAAGTTCAGGAACAGAGTAGTGAATGGCTCCTGGAATGCGAGACGTCCGTTGTGATAAGCGACAATGCGTGAAGGCACACAAACAATCCAGTGTGGTTAAACGCAAGTGGACAAGAAAAACGCAAAATTGTTACGTCTAATTGTTACGTAACACTGTTACGTCTAATTAAAACCGTTAAAATAAACGTGAAACGTAAGACTGTTGCACAAAGGCCTTCGCCATCTTCCTCAACACGTGACTGCCTGAGTTTTGCTCACAATATGCTTCTTTCACGTGACGTTTACTTTTCGGCGAATCACATCAAANCACGCAAAAAAACGAGCGGTTGCGTCAGCAGNGACGTCACTCACCACGCGCACGAGCCAACTGAGGGTGAAAGCGGCGTTGGAGTAGTGGGTCCCGTAGTGGAACTTGGGTATCTGGGGGTCGTCCCAGTGCTCGTATCGTGTCTGGAAGTAGTTGGCGCGCTTCGGGTTGAGGGCCCCGACAGGCTGCGGCACGAAAAGGAAATTGCGTCATGAATGCCTTTTCAGAGTCGCAGCATTGTTTGCGTATTTTCGCCGCGAAAGCGCCGCCACAGAACTCTCTACCGATGACAGCAAAAGTTGCGAGCCACAGGCAAGGTTATGGCGATCGAATGAATTGGGATTAACGCGGAAAAATTCAGATTGTCAAGTCAAGCTGACTTGACAACCGAAATCGCGTCACGTCTCGCGCGTAGCATTGTTTCCGATCGCGTATTTTCTCCGCGAAAGCGCCGCCATAAGACTTTGTGTCGGTGGAAGTAGAACTTCCGAACGATTGAACTGCGATTAACGCATAAAAGTTTCAACAATTTGACTAGACGACCGGATGCATTCGTTGTCTCTTCTACATTTCACAGCGAAGTCGTCGACGCGCGACGTGTACGACAACAATTTGGCAATTTCCATTCGTGCACACGATCCTCCCTGCTCAGGCGTCGCTTCGGATGTTGCGAAAAAAAAGGAACAAAAATCACTCGTTCTGTTATCATGACAATGATGAACCTTTATGACGAAATAAACCCGAAGCGAAAAGACGAGTGAAACACTTGAAATTCAACCGTGCGTGACCCCAAATAACCCCGCACTCTGAACTGATCAGTTTGCGGCGTTGCCAGTGGCAACTTCATCAGCGCGTGACAAACACACCTTGGACAGATCGCGGTAGTTGCTAGGCAACGACAGGTCGAGCTCCAACGCTTCGTAGTTGGATATGATCCACGGAAACACTGGGTACTGGTTCAAGTCGTTGTATGTGCGACCTTGGATCAAGTAAACACGGTTTGAAAGTAAACACGGTTTGAAAATAAACAAGGCACGAAAATAAACAAGGTATGAGGAGTCTTCGACCAATTAAGATGCGAATACATACAGCAAAGTCAAAAGAGTGCGTTGATCTCTGGAGTTACGCACGTTCTGGCAGACCAGTGCGAAGCAACTCTCGCGTTGAGCGCTGAGGTTGAGCAAAACTATCATTTCCTGGCGAAGACAAGGGTCTGCACCGCTATAAGCTTGCAAAGATGATTGCAAAGTTTTATAAATCTTCAGTTGCACGTTTCAAATTTTTTTCCAACACAATTTCGTAGGATCTTCTTTTTGAACTAATTCGCTTTCAAAAAATCACCGAGGTGAAACAGCGAGTATGCTTTTTGTGAAAACTGCACGACTCTTCAAATCAGCAAGGTGATGACGTTTTCCAAGGGAAAGCGAAGTTGTGAAGTCATTAAGCACTACACGAAAAAAAGAAATCGAGATCACGCCTTGGATCAAATAAAGCAAACTGACAAAAGCACCATCAACAGTCGCCGCACAGCGCCTTACCAGCAATCGTGTTCAAGAACATCAAATACTCGAAGTTTGAGATCTCCCTTCGCTGCCACTTCTCGGTCATGTTGGCGGTCTTGAGCAGCTGCCGCGGGGTGGCGAGCGAGATCTGCCTGCAAGTGACGTCACAGCGTTTCGAGACAACCCTTCTGCGAAGTGTGTGGCGGCAGTTCGCAAGAAATGTGCCGGAATGAATTTTGATCCAACTCGGTAAAACGATCTTTTGAGGAGGCTACTCGCGAAGCGCTCTCTTGCTCACCTGGTCTGGGGGAGGCCGTACCCGGTACCGATCCCCACGCGCGGCAAATGTCCGACGACCTTCTTCATTGTTTCGTGGTCGTCGAAGTTGAACATCACGCAGGCTATTGTTGATATTTAAAAACAAACAAACAGAAGTGAGAAGAGCGCAAAGAAGTTCGCTCGTCGCAGCTTTCCGGGCGAGTTGCTGCTTCAGACAGAACGCGTTTGGCGCTCGGCGATATTCCGCTTCGTCAGTACAGTTTTTTTGGACAATCAGACAAAACTTGAAAAATAAACGCTCTGACTTGAAAATGTCTACTGCACAGAAGTGAAGTACTTTTAGACTTTTAGTTGAACAAAAGAAAAGAAGGGTGTGGACCAACGATGGTTTAAAATCCGCTGGGTGGTGCAAGAGCAGGTCAGGGGCTTTCTTGGAAGAGTTGCCCGGTAACCAGCCAAGCGTTACCAGGTGATGTTTTAACAAGGGACATGGCAACAACGAAAACCATTCTCCGTTACCATCACTATTCGTCAAAGCAGAAAACGGATATGGCAGTATCCGCAACTCTGTGCACTGCGATGAATGCAATATGTCGTTGGCCACGTTTGGCGCAACGCGTTTTCTGCTATTTTATATCCCCCACACAGGGGGATAAACAAGAAAACGGAATGGGGGGGATCTTTTAATACAATTTTTAATAATTTTTTGATATAACTTCTAAGCTCCATCCCGTTTGTTTCTGTCATAGGTAACCCTTTACTTCGCACACAGCACGACAACGCTGACAAAATCAACCACATCTGCTCCAATCCCGGAACACCAGGCCATTGACAACAGCACGAGAGCATTACCAAGCAGCGCAAGGCGTCACAAGCAAAGGACTCACTGCGATTAGCTAAGAACAATTCAATCGCTGTATTTTGCAGCAGGTATCGACGTGAAAATATGGCGCGAACTTCCTGGAAGAGCCACTTGCCATGAACACCGTCTGTGTAGATAAGAACCTAAACGATAAAACACAACGTGAAATTGTTAAAAAAATGGGTGAGCTTTGAGCTGCTTGAAAGTGGTTCGCAGTGTAATTCCGACAAAGCAAAATACCAACTCATTCAGTCAGGTCCACAACATGGTAAGTTGATATGAATTTTCATCTTATAAAGTATTGGAGTAGTCGCACTGGTAATATACCGTTAATTCGTCCTTGTTGGCTTTCAACAACAAGAAATATATTTTAAAGAGAATGTTTTTTTCCAGCACTTTTCAAAACGTGGTATCTTTTTCTGGAGGAAACAGCAAAAGGGACAGATAGATGATTGAATTAGAAGTGAGAGCAACGAAG
>JGI24159J19872_10010980_pt1 | contig 11883 bp, 9 predicted proteins | sample Ectturendosymbi4_FD_19872 | JGI IMG/M metagenome (IMG submission 19872) | reverse complement strand
CGGAAGTACCGAAAATGATTGTGTTGTGAAATTTCGTAACTAAATCCAAACTTAAGGCGAGTTTGGCCGTTTGGCGGAATCTTTTGCCTCACATTTTTCAGGGAGGGCTGCAGCCCGCCAGCCTGTCTAGACGAGCCGCCCCTGGTCCTCATTATCAACAAAGACCGTTTCTTTTGGGTATGCTCGCAGAAAATAATCCAAAGAGGATAGGACTTGCGTATGTGCAGGCGAAAAGTGGTACGTATGACTGGAGATGAGCTTGTTTGCAGGGAAGTATCGGTGGAAGTAGTCAAGGGAAGCATTGGAGTAATGCGATGCTACTACATCCTGCTGATAAATCACAGTATCTAATATCCATGCACACTCGTCCATTCCAACTTAGTGCCGGGATGAATTTTCTCTTGAATCGTTCAATTTATACAGCGCTGTGTTCGTAGTTACCAGATGTCCATCTGCATAAGCGTAAGGGGAGGCAGTTTATTGAGGGGTGCGGAAAAAATTGCCCTGAAAATAACAATTTGCCCTAAAAATAAATAATTTCACCCCCAATTAATTATATACTCTGTATTGAAAATTTTTTCACCGTTCAGGATTTTTGAGCAACTTGCGCTTGCTCTGAAAAACAGAGTTTGCCCTGAAAATTTTCACTGTATTGAATATAGTTTTTACCATTCAGGATTTTTGAGCAACTTGCGCGGCCTGAAAAACAGTGTGCCCCGAATTCACTGCATTGAATATATGTTTTTGATCATTCGGGATTTCTGAGCAACTTTGCGCTTTCCCTGAGAAACAGAGTTTGTCCTGAATCCACTGTGTTGAATATATGTTTTTCATTCAAGATTTTTGAGCAACTTTGCGCTATCCCTGAAAAACAGTGTTGGCCCAGAAAGTTTTCACTGTATATTGAATATACTTTTTTCATTCAGGATTTTTGAGCAACTTGCACTTGCCCTGAGAAACAGAGTTTGCCCTGAAATGTTTCACTGTATTGAATATAGCTTTTATCATTCTGGATTTTTGAGCAACTTTGCACTTCCCTTCAAAAACAGAGTTGGCCCTGAAAATTTTCACTGTATTGAAATATTTTTTATCATTCAGGAATTTTGAGCAACTTGCGCTTGCCCTGAGAAACAGAGTTTGCCCTGAAATTTTCCACTGCATTGAATATAGTTTTTGCCATTCAGGATTTTTGAGCAACTTGCGCTTGCCTTCAAAAACAGAGTTGGCCCTGAATTTACTGCATTNAATATATATTTTTTATCATTCAGGATTTTTGAGCAATTTTGCGCTTTCCCTGAGAAATAGAGTTTGCCCTGAAATGTTTCACTGCATTCAATATATTTTTTACATTCAGGACTTTTAAGCAACTTGTTCTTACCCTGAGAAACAGAGTGTGCCCTGAAATCACTGTGTTAAATATATATTTTTTATCATTCTGGATTTTTGAGCAATTTGTGCTTGTCCTGAAAAACAGAGATGCCCTGAAATGTTTCACTGCATTCAATATACTTTTTACATTCAGGAGTTTCTCCAGAATGTGTCCTGAATTCAGTGTGTTGAATATGTATTTTTTATCATTCAGGACTATTGAGCAACTTTGCGCTTGCCCTTAAAAACAGAGTTGCCTTAGAATTTTTCACTGCGCTGAAATATTTTTTATCCTTCAGGATTTTTGAGCAACTTCCGCTTGCCCTGAAAACAGAATTTGCCCTGAAAATTTTCAAGCCGGGGAAGATGCCGTCCCCAACCTCCCGCCTCGTACGCCTATGTCCATCAGCATTCTCGAGCCAGTATTGCCCCATAATGCCATTACGAATCAACTTGCACTAAATAGTCACTTTCTCCTCACTCATATACGGATATTGATGCTCATAATGAATCCCTGAGCCCCAAAGTGCATATTATGTTTGTCCCCGTGACCACTAATGCGGAAATTCTGCTCGACACTGAAAAAGTGATGTTCAAAAGAAATCAAGTCAGCGATTGATAGTCATCGATCCACTAATTGATGGTTTGTCCAAAGGCCTGTCTCTTAGTAGGGGCTTGCAGAGGTTTCGTGATGCCAGTGGCAACTGCTTGACTGCATGCCCCTTTAAAGAAAGTCGCCTAAGGAGGTCCACTTCCCAGCTTAAGAAACCAGGCTCCAGAGCAAGGGTTCTCAACCTTTTTTCCTCCCGTTTACCCCTTTCCCGCTACCTAACAAAAAACTTACCCTCTGTTTTTTGTTTACTCACTAACGCTGTAGAAAAAAACAAAGTATTTTAACTTCAGCATCATTTATACTTACCCCCAGGATAGGTAAAATTTACCCCCAAGGGGTAAATTTACCCCCGGTTGAGAACCCTGCTCTAGAGGGAAGCGATAAATATTTTTAAGACTGCAAGTCATAGATCAACAATAGGCTAGCAAGGTTTGGCCAGCTTACAAAAGGGGGAAAGGAGATAGGGTGTTAGGATGTAAAGCTTTAAATAACGATGGCAATGCTTCATCTTTCTCTCGGGTCTCTTAACATACATTTGCATGCTGCCCTCAGGCAATTTCTCATCAAATCCATGAAGCATATGTTATAGTAGCCATACAATACGAAGAAGCATCCAGTTACAGCATTTGTATTTTTTGTAATTTCACTCTTTGGATGACCTCTCCAGGGGCCGTAGCCCCGTTCCGCCCCCCCTTATGCACTTCCCTGTCTCTAAGCTTCATTTACATCTGTATAAAGTTGTAAAACCAGTATCTTATGCGGAAGCAGGTGAAGATCCTGGTACATNATGCGCATCACTGAACTTCTTGNAAGACCTGTCTCCTGAGACGAACATCTTGTGGATTTCCTTGGAGAGTGCTCCAAACATTCTCTCACTGCCGCGATGTGATTTTCTATCCTTACTGACCGTGGTTGGCCACTGCGACATTTAATTTCTCCTGTGTACACTTCCCGTCTCCATGAAATGGTCAAGAAGGCGCTTTGTTGTGAGACTTTATGCATAGAAAGTCACTCCGAAATGTCCGTTGAGTTTGGACAACTAACTTCGTTGCGAAATATGCCTCCACAATCTTGGTCCTCTTCTGAGCGGAACATCTTGCTGTTTGACCCATTGAAGCTAGGTAATATAACGTAGGAGCTTTAACTATGGCTAACCCAGAAAACAAAAGCCTGGGTTAATTTGATATGAAATGATAGCGATAATAATAGTGACACGTACTTTGGATCACCGTGTAAAACGAAAGCTTTGGGGTGACGAATTTTCTAAATTGTTTCAAAGTCATCCATCCTTCGATCTTCATATTCATCTTGCATTGCTTGTGCATGCATGCTACAATATCCTGAGAGTTTGAAAACGACACTTTTTTTGACTGACTGTTCACGTTTGTGGAAAAGCAAAAGAAAACCATAAAGTGAGATCAACGAATTTCAGTGGCAAACGTTCTATCCAAGTTTACAATATAGCTTTGAAACAGTCAGTTTCTCATGTGCAGTATTTTGAAAATTAGATGACTAAAAAAAGTCATTCAGTTGTTGCAATCGTTGCTCTGGTACTGTTGCAACCTCACCGGTTGCGTTACGTTGAATGTGTGATTCACCACGTACGGGTTGTGCGCGAAGAACAATAATAAATATATGTGGCGCGAACAAGCAATAATAGAGTGATCGCGGCGCGTGAATTCTATTATTGCTTGCTACCACGCTGCAAAGCTTTGAGCACATGCCGCTCGGTCTTTTCGATCGCACCAAAATGGTGCTGTGACCAGGATGTTGAGGTCGTGCCGAGTTCAGCCTTGACTCAAAGAACGTGCGATCGGTGCGGTTCGTTGCAAAAAGGAGGGGATGTTGTTGCAACCTCTCCGGTGGCATTACGTTGAATGTGTGATTCACCACGAACGGGATGTGCGCGAAGAACAATAGTACAACATACCAAGCGATGAGGCTGAAACAGATTTCTTGATTTTTGGGATATTTGCTGTATGTCTTGTGTATCTATTTTTATTGGGTGATATGAGACAATCACAAACAAATAATCACTGATATTTGTTGAAGTGAACAAAGAAATTATTTTTTTAAGGCAAAACTATATTACCCAAAATTTGTTTACAGTATAAGGCCAATAGATGTGATGAAAAAGATCTGTACGTTTTAGCTTGCTGTTTTTCATTGTTATTATGAGTGATGCATTATACATACAAATTCACACAAAACTTGAAAGTAACTTCTTCACCTTTGCAGAATACGACTGGGAACTGGAACAAAACCGTATAATCGAAATTGTTCCTGTCATGGAAGCCTTCAATACTACCAAAACCGAGACGGGGCTCTTTGCAAAAAGCACAGCATTGAATTTATTTGAAGACAATGCAACGTTGTCATTGATTTTGAACAAACTGAATCACATTTACTTCAGAAAAACTCAAAACAACGATTTGAGGCATGCTTTTGAAAACGGTCACCTCTTTGGTTGCTTAGATTTGCATATTCTGGAGAAAAACACTAAAACACCATTCCTCACGAAAGATTTTATTGGATCTGGATTCATAAATGGTGTATTGCACATTGACCAGATGCTTTCAGTGTCTACAACTACCTATGTAATTGAGAGACATATCACGTCAAAAAAAGTAGAGCAAGACCCAATATCAACTCTGACTGAGCTCAAATACACTACCAACTATGACTTCGGTGAAGAAGCGTTTCTGCGAGGGGTAGACGAACTGAATAAACTGCTTGATATGCAGGGCTGGGCGGGAATACCTCGTTTGTTAGGAATATGCTTAATGAGCAGTAACGGAAGTGATGTAATGGATTTAAGGAGCAAGAATAGAGAGACAGCGGTAAAGCTGGTGAGGTCAGTAACATATTTTGTCATTGTATTTACAGTGCTAGATTCTTCAGTTGAAATCAGTTGTACAGTATGAGCTTTTAGTGATATTATTTACTGTAATGCTTGGTAAAATATATGATTACATTTTTGCAAAGTAGATAGAACTTCGAAACGTTTTGGAGCTTATACCTTAGATTTCATGCAAAAAACGTTGTTTCATTCACAGATATGCCATACGTGAATCTTTAAATAAAACAATGATTTGCGTTCTGCAATAGTAATTTCTGTTCTATCCAGAAAATTATCATTATTGCATAATGTTGCATTAGATTCATGTTAAAACGGCACATCCTTATACTTGCTCTAAATGTATAAAGTGGTCCTTGTACTAATATTTGTTTCAGGAACCACCCTAAAACCGGCGCTGAGAAGTAGGTATTTTTGCAGTGAGTGCCAAATTTTATTAAAGTGAACATTCGTTAAGCTATTGAAACAAAAGTAATAGAAATGTCACTAGCTTCAGAACATTGTAAAATTGCTGCGAAGAAGCTTATCGTTCGCACGTTTCTAAAACCGACGTTTTTTACATTACTTTTTCCTTCTTTGATTACGTCAAAATGTGTTTGGCAATATTGATGAACGTAGTAGTGATTAGAAATCATGATAAAATAGTTAATCAGAAAAACCTGTACATTGTTTTTGCTACTACTAACATGAAATGCCAGTAAAACTGACTGTTTCTGCTAGCCTTTGCCCCATTATCGCAATACTCTGTCAACGTTTACGGGCATGACGTTGAACTGCAACTGTGGTGAAGCTGCAGTCCGTGAATATCTTTAGCCATAGTTATCCTCAGATTCGCTCTGATTCGTTGTAATGGCGGCTAACAGGGTTCCAGCTTCGGAGCAACTAATTCTTTGAAAGGGCTCCCTTAGCTCTTAATTCTTCCCCGAGATTGCTTTTGAAATTTTCTCAGGGTGGTAGAGGTTCAGAGGTTTTGCACACAGCATCAAATAGTTCTAAACGATTTCCCAATATTACAAAAAATACTCACATAACATATTAATTGCCAGATATGTTGTGCATCGATACGAAGACGCAATGCCTCTCTGTGAAGATAATGTTCTTACCGAAAAATGCGTTAAACTGCGGACTCTTACCCAACTTGTCAAACAGCAACCTAACCCAACTTTGCAGAGCTTACGGCTTATGTACAGTTTTTCCAAAGTTTTCGCAAATCTATGGAAGCAGGGGTAAGTTTTTTTGTTTCTCGTAAGTTTGCTCCGAATGTGTGTCTTCGGCAATCTTTTATTAAAACATTCAAACTTGTCACGTTACGTTTAAACAAATTTTTTTGAAGTCTTAAATGTTAAAGTGGTTAGGGGCGGATACCAGAGTTAATAATTAGTATTCCAACAAGAAAAACAAAGTCGTACAAAGACATCAGGGCATTGAAGGAACCAGAAAGTTAGAGTCGAATGCCCCTTAGCAGTTGAATTAGCCTTGTTACTGTCCAGTTTCAACTCTTGGTATTGCATACACATGGGAAACAGCGGCCAGATGATCAGCACAGCTGCGCAGGGAGGGCTGGGTCGCAACCGCTCTCTCTCGGTGGGTCAGGTGCTCAGATCCTGCAAGAGCTCGTGGGATGTGTTACGAGAGTTCATGTCTTTATCGACTATTACTAAACCGAAAAGTCGACAAAGCTGAAGAAACAAACAAAAGTAATTAAGCGAACGAACTCAACAACGAACTGTTCAAGCCACAGCGTACTAGTCGGTATTGACTCACAATGGTCTGAAACAGGGCCGGCCTTAGCAGATGTGGAGGCCAATGCAAGATGTGGGCGCGGGGCCCCTCTGAGCAGTGGCGTTATGACGTCATCATGCTCAGTCAATCGTGCTGCGATCTTTTTAATGAAGATATTTACCGAAATGGCCTATATGAATATGAAAAAAAGCGGAAAAAGCATGCTGCTGTGGTGGATATCAGACAGTGTAGTAAGTCGAAAGTTAGCTCTGCAATGGAGATGCTAGCGCAAGTGCAAAGTTACTTCATTCAAAACGAACTGACAATGTAATTGAAATTATAATACAATTACTTAACTCTTGTTGAACGGCACTTTCGTTCGAAGAACGATTGACTTGGAGAAAATTGCCAAGGGCGTTCGCAAGGGGGGTAGGTTGGGGTTAACCCCCTTGAGGTTGATATTTTACAAAAACTTTATTATAAGGGGAGTGCATAGAGCTTGATTTTTACAAAAATAAAGGGAGTGCGTGTGGAAGAATATGCCTGCTATGTCAACAAACTTCGCTTGAAAACATGAATATGACGTCAAATTGTGACGTCACAAAAAGTGCACACCAAATACAAATGACCACCATATGCCACTGAATGAAACCCCCGCCATGAAAATTTTCTGCGTACGCCACTGAAAATTGCTAACATGAAGTGATCACCTTTCTCGCTTTCGCTATAACCACATGCGCAGGCGCATTCTTGTATAAGCAGAAGTGTGGACGCATGATCAACTACGCGCTTCATGACGCAGTACACGAAAAAACTGACCTCACAAGAGAGCTTCCCATGCATTTTCCCCAAGTTGCCCCAAAGACCAATTTTATAGTTATTCTTAATGTATGGACTTTGACAGCAGTCCAAATTGTTCTTTATGAACTGGAAGTATATTGTACAAAGATTTAAGAACTACCACGTCACAGATGTAGAAACAACTTATCAAACGCAGTTCATAATGCGCATGTTTGACTGATAAAATAGAAGATATAGCCGCCCAATATAATGATAAACAGGAACGAATGTGCTGGATGATATTCACAATTTTTGCCTTGCGTAGAGCTGCAGTGCAGCTTGAAGTGTCCTTTACGTTTATGCACCTGGACTTTAAAGTAGTAAATTTTCTACCTATTTAGGCTCACAAACAGGCAAAACACATGAAAGTTTGGTGGAGCGGCAAATGATAAAATTGCTTGCACGACCGACAAATAATGCCGAACAATTTTGTGGACAAAGGAAAGGAGGAAAATTTAAATGATTATACTCTTCACAAAGTTTTGCGCTGGTTTGCATAAGATTATTAGCTAACATGTAGCTGTGTATTAACGAGCGAAAAAAACTTCATTATTCGTTTGAAGATTTCTTAGTAGCATAAGTACAACGCTCTGCCATGAGAATTGAGTGCGGTTGGTCAGGTTCGTTTAAGAGGAAATTGATTGTTCCTTTAAAAACAAGAGCAATGCTTGCTGAAAATGAGCCTCATGATCTGTTTCTACTGAATCCTAGAACACAAAGAGTATCTGGCAAAAATGAACAACTTGGCCAAACACTACGGCGCGGGGCTCCCAGAGGCGCGGGGCCCAATGCAACTGCATCGTTTGCATTGGCTTAAGGCCGGCCCTGGTCTGAAACCGGTATGATATGGGAGTCCACGCGTCTGCGTGATGCCCCAAGCGCGTTCATCAAGCACAACACTTTACGCACCAAATGATACGATAATTAAACAAGTACATTCATGACAGGATGTATCTCTCCATTAGCAGTAAAAAGTACCTTGAAACTCATGAATTACGCTTGTCCTTGGTCAAACGTTTTTTTGCGACTGGCACGAGCCTACCAATGACATTTGGGTAGAGGTGGAGTTGAGTGCGGTGGCGTGGCTAGGCTAGGTGTCACTCGGGACCAAACATAAAAATGCTGCCCTTTTCACCCTTCAAATTTGCTTACAAAAATTGGTGTCGGCCGGGACCAACCATAAAAATGCTGCCCTTTTCAACCTTCAAATTTGCTTACAAGAATTTATAATTAAAGGTCATGTTTCGTGCTTAAAAGACACAAGGAATATTAAAATGCTATGAACGACAGAATCAAACACTCAACTGAAATGGGTCTCGATTATATGTGTCCTAATGTTTCTGCTTATTCGTCACCTTTCTCATCATTTGCTCTTTTTTCTGCCTTCTTTACATATGCATGCACGGACCCTGCATATTTCGTTAAATTTTCTTCCCTGGCTTTCAACCTGCGGTCAGCCGCATCATAGGTGTAGGAACAGGCAAACTTTTGGATGTTTGAAAGATTTTTGCCCGATTTTCCCAAGCTTGCCCGAAACTTCGTGGAACTCTTTGTGCGAGTATTTCCTCCCACACAGATCATGAACACCTTTTGGGATGATCTCCAAAAAAATGTCTTCATGTGATTCTTCACACTTTGGGCGCCAATTTTTCAAAATCAAACAACGTTGGGCGCAATGTTTGCTCGTATTTTCAGGTAGTTTGCCCAGATTCAGGTATTTTACGAACATTTTCAGATTTTGCCCAACTTTACAGGGTTTGCCCGGATTTTCGACAAATCAAAACTTTGCGGGTGCGCTTGCATCCCCGCTTCCTTCACCACCGAGCCGCGTAACTTGTGTTTACGCCTTCTAAAAGAGCTAAAATAAACACAAAATGTGTATTTCGAGGCCAAATTGGAGAAGTGATGGCGGCTAGGATAACTGCTCCGCACATACTGCATAAATATTTTACGTTTATATTTCGTTTACTATCCTCGTCTTCAACTAAAAGAAAGTACTCTATATACATTACATTTCTTAGGCTATAACAACAAATTTAACGATCTATTGTCAGTAATGTAAAGGAATGATTCATTGTTAACTTCACGTTTAAGTAGTGGTTTAGTTCCTCTAGCACCCGAGGAGGGTGCTAGAGGAGTGTCTACTTAGATAAAGTTCGACATAAGCCTGGTGCTCAAAACGTCCTGCCTCCAAAAGGCTCCGACTAATCCAAAGAAACTGTTGTTATGTTCATAGATAAATGTCGATAGAGCACGGCCAGCCGATATACAACCAGTCATAAATTTAAGGAAAACAAACTTAGAAAAATGTCCATACCAGGACCAAACGGTTACGAATAAATTCCTGGCAAAAACAAAATCGATCAGAAACAAAAGCACTTTACAGGCAAAATGAAATTCGACTGCTCGACCTAACAACGCAGAATCACAATCCAAAGGCAAATGCAAATTGAACGTGGCGACCAGTGACCAACGGCTTTCTACAACTCACAGGAACTGCACTAATCAACGCGTGAGGAATGCGCAACTCAGCTGGAGGAATTGCTTAAGGATGTAACATACCGGCCCCAAATAACTGTCCCAAGGAATAGTGATTAGTTTACAGATAAAGTAATGGCGACGGAAAACGCAGCGAATTACTTGCGTGACAACAGACAGAATTAACAAAGAAGACAATGTAACGAACGGTAGTTACGCGCAGGGAAGAAAACGCTAACTTTCGCGGACGATGAACGGTACGTCCCGCGTTTGCAGAAACGCATTTACACTCGCATCAGCTAAAGCAGTGGTTTCAAACCTCGGGTAGCGACTACGTGGGGGTTGTTTGCCATTTTTCTAGGGGCCGCGGGAGCTTCTGATATACATATTCATAATTACTTCTAGATTTTTTATTTCGTAAAGGAACCACTTTTTGTCGTAGCCAAAATAATATGACTACCTGGCAGTGGCGTAGCGAGGCTAAGTGCCGCCCGGGGCCGACAATAAAAGTGCCGTCCTTTCCACCCCTCAAATTTGCTTACAAAATTTTGAAATGAGAGAAGATTATGTTTTGCGCATATTTAAAGATATAAGGATTAATAAAGCATCTTGAAAATCACAATCAAACACTCACAAACTGAAAGGGGTCTTGTTTTTCATTTTCGAACATGAGTCTTGCTTTTTCTGCTTATCACCACCTTCCTTATTATTAATTTTTATATTTTTTGCTTTCTTTACATATGCATATGCGAACCCGACATGTTTCGTCAAATTTTCTTCCCTGTTGGTTTTAATCTCCAGTAAGCTTACAGCATGAATCTTTAATAGTTTACTCATTCCAGGGGATCACACGAAAAAATTAATGGATGTGATGGTGGCTCAGCTACTTTACAGATTTAAACATTTATGTATGTTAAAACCTCTCATATAATCCCCACCTTTAACTGAAACGTAGTATATATACTACATACACCAGACTTATCTGATAATTTGATCTCAGTGATGTAAAGAAGGTTTCATTGTTCACTTCAGGTTTCAGTAGTGGTTTAATCCTCTTAGTATGTATAAAAGGCTTCTAACGTTAACTCTGTCAGCACTTCCACGGAGCCCTCCACAGGTGCGGGGACCCATTTTGAAAAAATATCTTAAACAGGTTTAAAACTATGGTTGAGAAGCGCTGGCTTGCAGTCTTCATCGTGACCTGCGCAATTGGTCTAGCTGTTGTTTTGGACCTCTTCCTATTACACATATATAGTGCTATTCCTTGCCGTTGTACGTTACCAACAGAACCATCGCTAGAAGGTCTTCAGTTGGGGGACTTCACGTTTGAACTTTGGGGGGCTAAGCCCCCGTGGCGACAGGAGTGGTGAGCAACAGACGTCTATTTCGAAAACTGTATTGCCACACCATGCCAAGTGGGACATAGGCGTTATTTTAATGCTCATCCGTGATTACAACTTATTACCTTCGACGGAAAGTGAGTTGAACAACTTTATTCAGTACAGCCATTGCCAATTGTACAACTGTTTTGATTAACGACCCCTGAAATCCTTCACCACAATCATATCTAAACATATCGTTTACGCTTGCGTTAGGTTTTCAGACTAAGATTCTTGCCCTAAATTCATCAAATGAGAGCAACACCTTTTCTAAGCTTATCTTGTTGAAATGAATTTTTCTATGACTGCAGATGTTAAGTAAATCGTTAAACAATCGAGACATTTGTGAAACACACGTGGACTATCGGTTGGCTCTGATTCACTCAACTTGCAATTCAAACCGACAATCTGAGCTCAAAGTTACTCACAAAAACGCACCAAATGCACCACCCCGCTTCAAGAACGTCATTTTCCAAACCCATTACGTCAGGCAGAAAAACAGCCGTTTTATTGAAAAAAAAACAGCCGTTTTATTGAAAAAAAAAACGCCAAAATTTAATGTTGGTAAGTCCACCAAAAGATCAGGCTACAGGTTATGGCACTAATTGAAAATATCCCACTTAACA
>JGI24159J19872_10010973_pt1 | contig 11886 bp, 10 predicted proteins | sample Ectturendosymbi4_FD_19872 | JGI IMG/M metagenome (IMG submission 19872) | reverse complement strand
TGTGTAATACACGAAACTAGTTTCCTTACGCAATAAATTGCGATAGATTCGCTTGGTGTGGGTCACTGTTGTGGCTTTACAAATATTGCTTTAACACAGTAGTCAAACTGAATTGTGCCTGCAATCTCCGCGGGTAAACAAGAGGGTCACAGCTCAGCTTTTTTGCCCCTTTCACAGCACAAGTTTGAGATTTCAGAGCTTGTTTTTTGTTGTACAAGGAAGTGCTAATTTCAGTTGGTGCAGAATGCACAGAAAAATCTTGCCCAAATGTCGTTTCGTTGCAAGGAACACTTTTGGAAAAATGAGTTCGTTTCAGAGAATAAAAAGGTTGCTTTCGATAGTAAAAATAGGCTGTAAATAGCATGCGGTGAGGAGGAACAGATGTTCTTCAGGCATTTACCCGTTTTATGCCACGTCTCAGTCCTTTAACGTTATAGAGAGGCTACAAGTCAGTTCGAGTAAAGGTTAGGTTTTAGGTGGTTTTACACAAAATCAAACGTTTCTTCCATGAACAGTTTCCTAGATTAAGTGCCAAAAGTTTTCTATCTGATAGGATTGTCGGAAACAGCAAAGTACATCCATGTTTGAAAAACAACCACTTAACTTACATTTGCTCAAGTGTTACACACTCATTTCTGAAATTATTTGGCATTTCCGTGATCAAACATTTGATGCATTGGGTTTCATTGCGTACAATCTCATCACTTTTACATGGTATACACGTCCAACAGCAAACCTGAGAAAGCAAGATCGCGTGTTTCTACAAGTGCGTTAAAACACATCTTTGATCTAGAATAGAAACAACATACAAAAGTCAAGTTTCTTTTACGCATTGCAACGACGCGAAACAGCGGCTATCAATTGCTATAACGAAGTAACAATTATTTATTAAAACAGACACTTGTTTTAAGTTATTGTACATATGAAAACTTGGGAATTCGTATGTTTCAGAACTGCTAAACAAAAATTGAGACCTATGCAACGCTTCAATCGAATATTTGATTGTACAGAAGTTTTCTGCACTGTATTCTACTGAGGTGTAATTAGAGACTAGAACAATTGAAAAAACCATCGTTAGACTGCTTTTGAAAGGGGAACGGTGTTACTTGTTTTTGATGTGGCACCAAACAAACGACGCTGATGTTGTCATTTTTTGCAACTATAGAAACAATAAAGTTCAAAGACTGACGTTTAGAAAGCACGCTTCATCTTTAGTACGGTCTTTATTATCTGCTTCTTTTTTAGACGTACATCACGGAGTATATAACAATACAAGTTGACCGATATTTTGAAACGCTAGAAATTTCAGGCTTGAAACATTTGGTTTGATAAGAAACTCTGCGTTTGGGTAAATAAACACCAGTAACAAAATCTATTTCAGTTTCGCTTGTGCCAGTGAATGAGCAGAAAGCGTTTATTACAAAGTTTACTATTGAGCATTTACTATTCATATACTGCAAGCTTAGTTTCCCTTACCTTATTGTCTGAAGTGTGTTTCCTTTCACCCAAACGGCAAGGCTTCGAACAAACGGATTGTAGATTTTTCAGTTTTTCTTTCAGAAGCGATTGGTTTAGCTTGAATTCTGCAAAAATTGTTGAAGTTTGCTATTAGTCCTTTTTTAAAGACCTAGAGTTCTATGTCGTAAACAAAAACGCGTAATCTATTCTTCATCAATTGGTTTCTGACCCACGACTCCTCATGTCTACTTCTGCTTTGATGCTTCAAGGTATATGGCCTGAAACAGGGTGAATAACGATGCTATATATGGTTTTTGAAACGTAACAGATGTGTAAAAACGTTTTTTATACCATCTTTGCTCTGAGTCACGTTTGATACCACGCTATATACAATGTTTCAGCAACAAAAAAGTGTTGATAATTACGAAAAAACATCTTTTTATCGGGTATCACGATCATGTTTCGACCACACTGACATCGTGGTTTCTAAAAAATCTCTTCAGCTGAAAAAAAACATCTGTATGGTTGTGTGGCTTCAAACATATCCTTGAATTGACACAAAGTCTGAGATGTGTGATTTCAGAATAAGTTTTACAGTTTTGTGTTCTGATGGTCGTGCAAGAATTTACAACGTATTCGTGTGACCATACCATGTTTATCGAAAAGACCCACTCTATGCCATCTATCAACATGGTCCGGATAGATGCGGCCGTAGGTTTGCACCTCGTACGTCGCCTTTCCGTCTTGATTTTTATCAAACTTGAAGTGTCCGCCTTCAGCTTCTGAAACGTATCGTAGTAAACACGACAGATTTTCTACGAAGTTTAATCTCTTAACAATATTGTTTTCCTTGTAATGCAAAAAACTTTGCAGTTAAAAAATGTCTGAATCTAGTCTTTGGACCTGCACCGTATTTAACTATTTACCAACTCAAGNCCAGTTTTTGTAAAACACATCATTACAAAATTTCTTATTGCATGCTTGCAAAACGCTCTCATCAAGTCGCCATGCTACAAAGAGGAAGTCAGCGCCTGTACATAGGGGTGAGGTTCATGGCTGGAGAAGCATCGACTCTTTCAAAGTCACATTTTCAAATATAAGGATTCGACACAGTATAATGATGTACAAATTCACCNAAGCCGCATAACTTGCAAACACATGGCTAAGTTAAGTATTTAATAAAAATAACATTAAATCAATAGCGGTAAGAATGGATGTCTCCTTTAATGTCTAGCTAACTTCTCATCTTTCGCAACAAACGAATGTACTAGTTGTGCGCAGTTGCCGTGTTGTGCCAAGTAGAGATTGGGCATTGCGTGATAATTTGACGGATTTATAATATTTTTTGAACAAAGTAAGGAGCAAATGAAAGCGATGTATTGCAAGGAATTCAAAACCCCTGACTTTCTACAAACAGCCACTATTTGATATTACTGGTGCGCAGCGCTCAAAGTAAAAATATTTTACTGCTACATGCTGTGCCGGCCACTTCCCGCTCATTTCCAAGCCTGGCGTCGGACAATGCTTCGCGTTAATGCTCGTGTGATGGTAATTACATGCTGTGTGTACAAAGCTAAATCGCATACGAAGAATAAAGTTGTTATTTTCATCACCACTCACCGACGATGGAGACGTTTCGAAGGTAGGGAAGGATTTCGGTTGCAAGTTTGTTAGTTCCAGCACCGCATTTAAGATCTGGACAGAGGCCCCTCTTTCCACGGCAGAAATCTTTGTGCAGTCTGTGCAGCGCTTGCGCAAAGACTTGCACGGCATCAAACAAATACTGAAATAGAATGTCGTACGATTCGTACCACGCACAGTGGCAGAAGCTCACCCATAAGTGGGATTTTTAATTTTTTTCCGGCTCCTACAAAAGTCGCTCATTTTAATTTGCTCTGTGTTCGTACATTCTTTTGTTTTTGCTTACGCTTTCGTTTCAGCTCTCAAAGAGAGGCAATTTGTTTGGTTTTTACGTCAGAATGACGAAACTATTTTTGAAACAGACAAAAAATAAAAAATATTCACTTCAGGTTTCTTTTCAACTAGAGTTTTTAAAGTAGTTACTTGAGCGACAGACTGCTGAGATCAGTCCACGCAGAAGTTCGTGGATAGGATATCTGACTCGTCTAAATGCAACCAGTATGATGGTTTTTATGTGAATAGGCATCAACCAATGCGGTACAGTCAGGGACTGACGTCAATGCATTACAGAAAAAATTAAAGCTGAAGTACTGTCTCCTTCAATAGAGCAATGATCCCATGGTCTCTGCCTGTAAGTTACCTACAAACACTCAAAGAAATCACTCAAGAAAATTCAATGGTTGTTTACATCTTGATGTTTTACGCCGAAATCTGAAACTTTGCAAGCTAACCGTCTTTGCTATGTGAATGATGCATTAGAACAGTGGCACTTAACTAGGTGGGCGCGCCCCCCAAGTGACGTCAAAAATTTCCAGGGAGGCGGGAGCCTTTACGCACACTACTACATGGTAAGTTTGATCAATCAATTTACCAATAAATACATTTGTTTTGACAGCTTGTTTAAAGTCAGGGGCCTTGAAACAAGGACAATAAGGAAGGCGTGGTAGAAAGGTTTAAGAACCACTGCATTAAAAGGTTTGGCTCCATGACATGCTAGTCACAAAACTGTGTCTTAGTTATAAACCAGTGTTCTTCAACAGTGGTTCCGCGGAACCCTTCCGCAAGTTCCGCAAAACACTAGTGGGGTTCCGTGGTTTAAGGGTTCCGTGAGGATTTCTCGTTTTATTTAGGGAAAATGATTTCTTGCTTCAGTGTATTGATGTGTCATTACGAAAGATTTTAGATCACCGTGCCGCATTCAGACTCCAAGTAGGCCAGTTAGTTATACAGGAGGTTGAGAACAACCTCGAAAAAAAGAAAAAGAAATATTGATAGTTGTTGCGTTACTTGTACAATTGCGAAGAACGTTATTGTTGCATCACAGTTACACGATGCTGCCGATGTGTAGTTCACAGTAGACGGAGTAGAGAGTGCTGTAGACTAGCGCTGCTGTGTGAAACACAACTTGTTATTATTTTGTCAATCCAGATTATACAAAATAACATATTTTCTTACGTGAAACAAAATAATAACAACAGCGAATTTGTGGACTGTAATGACAATGTAGTTCAAATGTAAAAGAGACACCTCTTCCAAAGCGGACCGACCAAATTTAAACAATTAGATTTCTTGCTTTTTAACTTCTGTATTTACTGTTTATTTATTGAAGTGTCTAATAACGAAATATTTGATTTTCTTGCAAGCAATTCGTGTTGTTGTTTTTTTGTTAATGGGGGCCCATGACAAACGCGAAAAAGTATCAGAGGTTCCACGATGACAAGCAGATTAAAGAGCACTAGTATATACCGAAGTTGAGGCTTGCTGGTTGTTATGGGAAACTTTACGCAAAACAGCGCATTGCAGCAGTAAACCACTCAGCAAAGTTAAGTTTCTGTGCGAATGCAAAATGAATCCCCGTCAATTACTTTTACACGACGTTTCAAAATTCTTTTTTAATCAACTTTTCTCACCGAGGGGTTTACATGCATTGAACATTAGGGATGAAATGAAAATGTTTCAGGAAAAACTGCAGAACGCGTGTTATGAATGAACAAAATGTGATTTATTGACGTCATAAAGTACTACATGGTAAATCATATGAAAAGATCATTGTGTGATAAATAGTACAACCGCAATCGACGCAAACTGGAAGAGACATCCCGAAGCGCTCATATTCGTCAATTGAAACAGGCACGATGTTGCCGATACTGGACATCATGTGTTTGAAATTACGAATGAAGAGACATGAATGAAAACGGACAACGAGAACTCAGACGACTGGCGTTCGTGTTGCAACAGTGGGATGCACATGCTTGCACATTCACAATAACAGATAGGGACGATATATTTCAAGATAAAGTAAATGTGAACTAACGTTTGTTATCATTATAAGTTGAGGGTGAACCGGAAGGCAAGCATTTGTATTAAACCTGTCCAGACGTGGATCCGACGCTTAAAGCTACAGTGTATGCTTACTGTTTCTTGGGGCAGTACTTCTTTATCAAAAGGAAAGAAGTTACAAATTTTTATAAAATGTCCTACCCAATGGAAATACCTCAACTAAAGTAATTTCTTATAATGCAAGACAGGAAGTCGAACCAAAGCAGCTGGCAAGCGAGAGCATGGGGTATAGATGTTCCAGAGAATGAAGCATACCCTTTTCTTGCTCGTGTGGAAGGCTTTACAGCACCGCTGGCACAGGGATGCTCAATTTCTGCTATGTTTCTAACAACAACAGGACATGAGTGCACAACAAAACAATCGCTATCAATTTTTTTCTTTTTCCATCAAATAGTTCAGCCTTTGAACGTGTAGTCCGAAGTTAAACGTTAACGCAAATGATAAATCTGAGGTTAGCAAGATTTAATGGCAACATTGCTATAGACTTGGATAGATAAAAAAAAAGTCTTTATAGAATTCTCACAGATTCTGAAATTGAGAAATTGCTCTACTATTACAGCTTTTCAAGCAGTAGTTTCGAACCTTTTCAGGCCGTGAATCAACTTTCCTACAAGCACAGTTCCTCGTACACTTATATTTTACTAAAGTTAGTAAATTTTTTCACGAGTGGTTTCAGTTCAGAATCTGTTTTGGCATTAATATATATTAATTTGCTATCCTAGGCAGTAAGTTTGTGAACTCACTACGCTGTCCTCATGGACTCAACAGAGTTCGCAGATCCTGAGCTCAGAATTGCTGTTTGAAAGATTGGATAAAAGCAAATATAAAAAGCTAACGGTTAAAAAATCAACTTTTGCTGTAATACAGATGGTTTCTTACATGCGCAAATGGAGCAACATGGTAGTCTTTTGCTTCTAATCGATCTTCAGGAGAACAGGAAATGTTTTTTGTTCCGTTACCTGTATGAAAAATAACGATTTGCAAATGCTACAGAGAGTAGGTCACCTGAAACAACCAAATCGCTAAGCGTTGTGTTGAACTTGTGGTTGTATGACTGCACAAAATGTTGAAATGTGTGAATAACTGTCTTTCAATAACATGAATTTTAACACTCAAAAAATAAATCGAAACACCTGTTATATTAGAAACAGTTTTGCAATTGGCACAAAAATTTTCCTGTCAAAGATTGTTTTGCTGTAATTCCATATATCACCTTGCTGTAATTTCATTTGTCGTAAGTTTTGTTCACTATCTTTCAATTCCAAGTTATCAATAAAGGTCAAAGAATAAGTGTTTAATTCCTTAAGGCCATGTCTAGCTTTTAACGGACACATTCATTAGTGCTTAAACATTAAAGCTTAACAGAGATGGTCTTATAAATTTAGGGATGGGGCTTCTTCAACATATTACCATTCGTAGACTGTGGTGACAGCCAATTTTCGTGATCCACGAAATGCCCTGGTAACGTATGCAATAATGACTGAAACAAAATTGTATTTCTAAATTCCATTTCGGCTAGTATCACACAAGCAAAGCATGTTGGAAGCTGAATCAAGGACCTTTTCCGAGAATGAGTGTAACTCGCCACTACAGTATACCATTCCTTATTGAAGCTGTGGAACACGATTACAGCTTCAAAGTGTTGTGCAATTAATCAGAATAAGAAAAAGCATATACCATGATTTAAAACAAATCATGATGGGTGTTTCGATAAAAAATTTCAACCACGGAATTTGCCAAAGAAGATTGCTGAACAGCCAATCGATAAACATAACGGCCAAAGCAAACGAAGCAAACGATATTTTGTAAACGCTTTTGTAAAACTGTTTGTTGCCACCATTAGTATTGTGAAATATGAACTGGATTAAGTTTGCTCCTATATTTTTAGCCACATAAATTGGATAGATTGGTAAAAATGAACGAAAAACGCGATAAACTGTGACCGCAGTGACGTTGATTCAGTGATTTCGCTGAAACACTAGTAGAAATTATTTGATATTGCTAACACATTAACTAAACGTTTTTCATCCATTGCGGAAAAATTTGATAACCAAATAGATAAAAAAACAACTCTATCCCTACCAAACGCTTCTTCTTAATCATCAAACCTTCAGATATCCTTTTTCTTATGTCGCACTTGCCAACAAGAAATGCTAAAATAATAAGTAATTTGGATGCAAAAAAGCAGTGCCTGTAAATGACATACCGATCAAATTCCTTACACTGACTGGTACAACTATTTCCAAGTTCTTATCAGATCATTTTGATACACGTATCCTTGAAAGTGATTACCCTGACGATTTAAAGATTTCACAAATTATTTCCATTCACAAATCAAGATCAAAATAACGCCGCTCAAATTGTCGAGCGATATCTACATTACCTGCAATCAATAAAGTGTTTGAAAAACTTCTTTATTCTAAACTGTATTCTTATATCGAGACAAATGAGCTATTATCTCTGGATTTCGAGAAAGGAGATTTACCGAATTACCTATTAGTGAAATATACAACTGCTGTTTCCATAATATAGATCAGGGATTAGTAACTTGATTTAGTAACGATTAGCTATTATCAGGATAGTAACCTGTTTTAGTAACAGTTAGCTATTCAGGATCAATATTAGTAACAATTAGCTATTGATGAAATATATAACTGCTCTATCCATATTTTAGATCAGGGATGAGCAACTTGTTCGATGTTTTTAGAACTCTCCAAAGCATTTGACACTGTGAACGACCAAAACCTTTTCGAAAAACTAGAAAAGCAATATGGTATTAGAGGATGGCATTTTAAATTATTTGAAAAGTACTTAGCTAATCGAGCACATTTTGTAAGTATGGAAAATATTCCATCACAAAAAGCTATTATAACATGTGTTGTGTCACAAGGCTCAAATCTAGGGCCTTTACTTTTCTTGCTCTATGTAATGATATTACACATGTCTCAAAATTTGAAACAACTTTATTTGCACATGACAAATTTCTTTATTTTTCAGCAAAATCGGTCATCGATCTAAAAAAGGTTAACGAGGAACTAAATAATATTTACAAATGGTTGAAACATAACAAACTATATCTAAATTACAACAAAACCCATTGCATGTTGATTATAAAACAAAAAATACGTCTGGACTTTTACATGAACAATGACTTTAATAATCATGTTATATCCAAAATTGAGAATGTTAAATACTTCCGAGTATAGTATTAGTTAACAAGCTATTCTGACGCTCGCATAAAGCTCAAGCAAATAAACAAATATCCAAAGCCTGTGGAGCTCAAAGCTTCGACGTTACCTTCCCGTTAATTCCTTAATAATGGTTTATTATAGTCTAGTCTACTCTCATCTTCAGTATGCAATATCTAGTTGGGGATTAGTTTCACCAATCTTACTCAAACAAATAAAAACAATACAGAATAAAATTACAAGATTCATTAAAATTTTGAATTTTAATGACATTTAGAAGTTGCAAATAGCTAAACTGATTCATCAATTAAAACCTCGCTGTTTACCATCTGTTTTGACAATTTATTTACAAAGTTGGACAATATACATTCATATAATACTACAGTATTCAAAACATTTCAAGAGTATATAGTTCCCAGGAAAAGATTGGCTACTGGGCAAAAATCTCTTGCTTATATAGGAGGTAAGAATTGGGAGTCTTTGAATCCAAATTTTAAAGTACAACCTTTCTATGCTTTCAAAAAGAAATACAAATTATACCTCCTAAACCAATATTTACCCTTATGAACTACATGTTACCTTTAGTATTCATAATTAATGTAACCCTTTCTCATGGCAAAAACCTTATCAAACCTTACTAATATAACACTATCTCACCATTAGGCTAGTGGGGCACCTAACTCGAAAACCACCTGGTTATATCAGGTACCACGGGAAGATGCAAACATAATTTTGATTGTGCTTTTCTGTACTTTTGCTTGTTTATCTTATCGTGTTTGTTTTTGTGAGTTTTTTTGTGTGTCTCCTTCCCGAATAAAATGAAAGAATGAATGAACGAATTCTTAAGATATAGTTTTATTGGGTCTCAACTGCTCTACACTTCCCAAATATAAAAAATACCTGTAAGGCTGCATCCACGGTGCTTCGTGAAATAAGGAATGAACCAAGGATTCAGGATTCTGTTTGAACCGCTTCTGTCCTTTAGTTGAAGGTTTCTGAAATACGTGTCCAATTGAGGTGTCGGTAGAGCTTCCGGCATGAAGCCAATGGTTCCTAATAGCATTGCCGAAAACGTTAAAACGTCTGAGTTAAAAACATCGTATAAGTTGGCGTGATAGATATTACACCAAACAACATACTCAAAAACTCAAGAACTTAATTTAGTTTATCTTTTAAGCAAATCACCGCAGCATGCCAGCAGATATAACCTTGTAAGGGCAAACAATTTTTTATTTTTAGAATTCTTGCATTAACTCCAACAAACGTACTGCGCAGCTGTCGAACGTAGGAATAATCATTTTTTTCCACAGGAAGCTGACTCGTCCACCCGTCCGATGCAATCCACAGGAATTGGTCCCTCGTTATTGATGAGTTTTCGGCCGCCAGCAGCAGCTTTTCTGCTTCTTTTATTACAGCAAAGACGATGACCACTGTCGTAAATAATTCGAATCAAATATTTGTGATGAATGGATGTTGAAAATATTTGACTACAACTGCTGCAGCAACTGTTGCACCTTTCTCTTTCAATTTTCCAAAAAAAGCAGAAAAAACAACAAAATGTTTTATTCACGGGGACAATTTCTACATTTTCAATCATGTAAGCTCTGAGTAGTCAAGTGATAAAATTTATGACCTTGTGAAAAGGTGGTCAATAAAAAACCACATCAGTAAGAAGTGAAAACAGGATAGTTTTCAGTACTAAGCGTAATCACCGGCAATGAACTGAAAATTGCAAATACATTTTTTCAAAGTAAATTTTCAACTTCTTTGTGTAAGACATTTGAATTCTTGAAGCTACAGCCGAATGCGATATATGCGTTTCAACGCGCAAGAAAGAGTCCTGTTTTTCATATAAACAGCTGCTTTTACTCGGTTAACGACCTCTTGCAAATGGCTGCTCGGAAAGCTTTTCCACAGCACGTATGTAGACTTCATCAGCTGACGATAAAGGTATTGCCACTTGGGCATCGATGCAAATTCCCTTACTCGATGCTTGCGCCTTGATCTCTGCACAAAAAAAGTTAGAAAAACGATGAGGCTTCATTCACTAAACACAATTAAAAATATACCGAAATATTTAAGGGAAAATCTCTTTTTATGGTAACATTTTTAACAAAGTGTTGTACGTCACACAGTCGCTTATTAAATTTCCATTGGTCCGGCAAACCTTCCGAGTAAGACATATGACTTCACATTGCATCGACAAATTTCCTATTTTTGCAAGATAAGGGGAGGTGTTAAAGCTATTTATTGACTATGACATTAAGTAGACGTAAAAACGCAACAGCAAAATTAAGGGCAATCTGTGGAGCAGCAAATTATTTAGGCAAAAATGTGACACGAAATAGTGACAATAAATACGAAGCAAAAAATATTTTGCAAATTTTCCTAGTTCACTGTTGCTTGCTTGGAAATATTACTTGCTTGGAAATTGTGCTATGTTCTGGGAAACATGGCAGGTAAAGCAGTTTTCCTCCCTTGCTGGCTGGCTACTCCTCTTGGCGAAACTCATTTGCTATTTCCAGTCTTGCTGCTGGCCGTTCTCGCGCTATTTATTTAACAGCAAATTGTATGCAATGTTGAAACTAATTAAAGAAGCAAAAGCGTGTTTTTTTCACTACGACGTAAATATCCATAAGTATCGTGAAAAGTTTGTTTTAGAAAAGTAATTCCATGTATAGTTCGTAATGGTTTCTCAATGCGAAGCTTTTTTCAACAAAAAAGCAAACGGGAAATCATAGTTTTCAGCTGCAGCTCAATTTAGTTGGACTTCACAGCCAGAAAAAAACCTTGCTGGTAAGAATCAAATTACACTAATTCGACAAAATGAATTGTTAGAAGTTGAAAGCGATTTGTGGAAACACACAAACGTACGCGAAAATGCTCGAGAGCCGTACAGCGTGTCGGAGTAGACAACGGATATGAAATTCCATCCGTTTCGCTCGACGAATTTCACCATCGCTTCAGCCTGATGCTTGTCGGACGGCACGGTGCGAAAGACGTAAGGGTAAATTTTCTTGTTGCTGAGTTCGTGATTGGTGGACAAGTAACTGACCTGGGGGTTTCAAAAGTAGCTTCAATTTTCTTGATTTTGCAAAACTTTACAACTGACATCTTGCAAACGTTTCGATAACAACTGTTATCATCTTCAGTGCATAGCCAATGCACTGAAGATGATAGCTATGCACTGAAGATGATAACAGTTGTTATCGAAACGTTTGCAAGATGTCAGTTGTATCGTTTGCTTTGGCCGTAGTAT
>JGI24159J19872_10010970_pt1 | contig 11886 bp, 6 predicted proteins | sample Ectturendosymbi4_FD_19872 | JGI IMG/M metagenome (IMG submission 19872) | reverse complement strand
CTTATGAGTAGATCTGTTACGAACCGGTCTGTTACGAACTAGTCTGTTATGAATGTGGTCTGTTATGAACGTAGTCTGATATGAACGTGGTCTATTAGGAACTGCATGCATGATCTGTTATGAACATGATTTGTTATGAACATGGTCTGTTATGAACATGGTGGTCTGTTATGAACGTGGTCTGTTATGAACATGGTCTCTAATGAACGTGGTCAGTTGTGAACGTGATCTGTTACGAACAGGTCTGTTATGAACGTGGTGGTCTGTAATGAACAGGTCTGTTATGAACTGGTCTGTTTTGGAGTGGTCTGTTATGAATGTGGTCTGTTATAAACGTGGTTTGTTATGAACACGGCCTGTTATGAACATGGTGGTCTGTTATGAACGTGGTCTGTTATGAACGTGGTCTGTTATGAACGTGGTCTGATATGAACGTGGTCTGTTTTGAACGTGGTCTGTTATGACTTGGTCTGTTATGAACTGGTCTGTTATGAATGTGGTCTGATATGAACTGGTCTGCTATGAACGCTGTCTGTTATGAACGTGGTCTGTTATGAACGGGTCTGTTATGATCGTGGTCTGTTTTGAATGGGTGTGTTATGAGCAGTTCTGTTTTGAACGGACACCACCTCAAACCAACCATTTACTAGTCAAGCTTCAAATAGCCTGTGACTTCAAGCATAGGCTAAATCAAACCACCTGAAATACCTGAAATATCTGTAGAAAAAATGAGTATTCATAATACTGAAAAATTGCCGTTTCTGCTACGTGATAAGAAGCATAAATGTAGCATTGCTTATTAACTGTCTTTGCAGCGCAACAGCAATAATTCAAAATTACTTCGTAAACTAAGAAGAAAATGTCCTATAAATTAAAAGATGTAGTGTGGTCCCTGCTATAACAATTGCATGTTGTCTTATTTTCTGATGGAAATGTTCACTAAGGTCGTTTCTTTAAGGAAAATGTTAGGTACCCGGTATGGACCTGTAGGGACCCGATTTCTCTAATTCTAGGGACACGATTTTCTCTGATTCTAGGCACCCGATTTTCAATTCTAGGGACCGGAATCGGGTCCCTAAAACACCTAAAAAAGAACTGACTAAGGTACAATTTTCGTAAAATTATCAATATTTCAAATAAGTCAATCTCTACAAATCATCAGTTGGTATAAAAAATTATAATTTGGTATAAAAAGTTATCATTCGGTATAAGTAGGCCTATTTCCTCCTATTTGATAGGGCCTTTTCAGAAATTTTTGGAAGAAATATTAACCCATAATTTTTTTAGGTATAGAAGTTGGTTTGAAGCTTTTCTTTATTTGCTTATTGGAGATGGTGGTGGGGTCGCTTTGAAAGGACAGTACTTACACATTACAGTTGCTGTTGGGGGCCCCTTTGACAGCATAGTACTTGCACATTACAATTCCTGTTTGAGTCCCGTTTGAAAGCATATTACTTACACATTACAGTTGCTGTTGGTAGCCACTCTAAACGCAAGGTACTTGCACATTTCAGTGGCTGTTGGGGCCTCTTTGAAAGCATGGAATTTTACATTATAATTGCTGTTGGGGACCCTTTGGAAGCAAGCTGGTTACACATTACCGTTGCTGTTGGGGGCCCCTTTGCAAGCAGAGTACTTCTACATTGCAGTTTCTTTGAGGCCCCTTCAATGAAGTTTAAAAGCAGAGTGCTTACACATTTCAGTGGCTGTTGGGGGCCCCTGTGAAAGCAGGTACCTTCAAATTGCAGTTGCTGTTGGGGGCCCCTTTGAAAGTAAAGCACTTACACATTACAGTTTCTTTCAGGGGCCCCTTCAATGAAGTTTGAAAGCGGAGTACTTACGTATTTCAGTGGCTGTTGGAGGCCCCTTTGAAAGCAAATTACCTTCAAATTGCAGTTCGTGTTGGGGCCCCTTTGAAAGCAAGTACCTGCACATTACAGTTTCTGTAGGGGGGCCCTTTGAAAGCAGAGTACTTACTTATGATTTGCTTTGTAGTACATTATTTGAGTGAATAATAAGTTTTTCATCAAAAATAAGGAAAATTTACGCGCGTAACACTTCATGGGGGGGGGGCTTTGCTCGACTCCCCTTAAACACCCCACTGGGTGTAACCATAACAATGTAATGCAACTACCACTACGAGTGTGCAGAGTGGATAGGGTGAGGACTATTCAATGCAGTATACAGTTAACAGCAGCGAGGTTTCGGAACCAGTTGCACCTAAGTAGCATAGCAGCGCCGCAGATAGGTGTGCATCGGCGTTTAGGGCGTGTGCCTGATAGCAAGATGTAACAGGAAGCGTAAAACTTATTTTGCAGAATATCCTCACAAAGTTGTTCATTTTATTATTCACACTGAAATTTCCTCTGACTGATCCTCAAAAGCTGACTTTTCAACCCTGCGTTGATTTATGACTGTTTTGTCATAAGCGGAACACGCGCTAACTCTAAACCAAAAAAGATTCAGACAAATAGACAATGAGCAATATTAGTGTCACACAGATTCCTGCACAGTCTACGTTTACATTTTATATCGTTTAACTTAATCCTTCGATTATCATGTCGACTGTCAAATTCATCAACGAAATCATCTAGATCTGTTTTACAGCTAGAACTTTTCAATTTAAAGTAGATCAATGTTACCCAATATTTCACTGGTCATGGAATTTCTGGGAAATGTTTTCACTAATTTCATTTTTGAAAAACTTCTCTCGCATGAAGCGCTGGTGACGGGAAGAGTGACAGCTACCAGCAACAATCAAACGCAGCTTTTTAAGTAGCTATAAATGAAAAAATTGTTCGAGCGATGTAGACAGCTTCGACTCCTTCCGAAGCAAATTCTTTGTCAAAGTTACTTCACGTTTTAAATTATTTTCACCAAATGAAAATGATTTGCGAATTCTTCCATGTGTTTTTCTGATGGAAATGTTTGACCTCCGGGGCAATGAGCTGAAACACGCGAAATAATTGGTTCTGAATCATTACAGAAAATCCGTACANAATTCTATGAGGTTGCAGGACATGTGGGTAGAGNTAAAACTATAGTCACGAACCACTTACGTAAGATGTTTGGAAGTCGTATACACCATGCAGCNGAACGCAATACAGCAGACAGGATAAATTCAGATAAATTAACTGAAACCAATTCTTAATGCTTTCACAAACCTTTTGCTACTGGGGCAAGCGACAATCTGCTGACAATTATATAATCCAGCTCCATCTCATACTGAAATGCACGAAAGATAAATCTTACCATTTCTGCGACTGCTTCTTAGTTTCGAAATGAATCTTTCAACACCACGACCGCGGTCTGGCTAAATTTCACGCAGGATCCGAGCAAACCCTGGTGTGTGTCGTCACAAACAACTCTAGCTACCTGACCGTCAAAAACAACAACCCAGCTTATCATGCATTTGGGAAATATTGAATGCAGGCTAGAGGGTATCTGGATAATCGTTCAAAATATTGCTGGCCGAAAGTTATCTACTGTATATGTCAACCAAATGANTTTAAACGGGAAATTAAGAAAAAAACTGGAGGGGCTAATCGGGGAGCCAGGCAAAAATCTGGGGGGACATGGCCCACCCAGGCCCCCCCTTAGAATCGCCACTGCTGGTGTCCGCGAAGTTTGTCGCTGTTGCCGCGTCTGTGCGGAACTCAAACCTTCCTTTGTCAAACAAAGTGACGCCTCTGATGGAAGCTACCCACACTTGGGAGAGACTCTCAATTGATTTCATAGGCCCTGTGAAAGGTGCAAATCCTTACGTACTTATTATTGTTGACGAATACTCGAGGTTTCCATTTGCATTCGCATGTCGCGATCAATCTACTCCTACCGTCATCAATCATCTTTCGAGTCGGCTTGCTCTGTTCGGCTATCCTCAGCATATACACAGTGACAGAGGTTCTTCCTTTATGTCTGCAGCTCTGAAACAGTATTTATTACTTCGAGGAATAGCTACCAGTCGCAGCACTCCCTATCATCCTCAAGGCAATTCCCAGTGCGAGTGCATCAACCAGACCGTGTGGCGTACTGTCAAACTAATGCTCCGCGACAAAGGCTTGTCCGAACAGGCGTGGGAGACCGTCCTTTCGGAAACTCTGCATTCCGTAGTGTCGTTGTTGTGTACAGCTACGAATGCTACGCCACACGAACGTTTTGCACTCTTCGATCGACGCTCAATGCATGGGCGATCTCTGCCGAGTTGGCTGATCCAGCCAGGACCTGTGATGTTGCCGAAACAAAAGTGAACCTCCCTGCGAAGAGGTTGAATTGTTGGAAGCCAATCCTACGTTTGCCTCCCTGATAGAAAGGAGTTGAGCGTTTCGATCAAGGATCTATCTCCATGTCCATTTTCTGATACATCCTCTCATCCTTCCGTCGAAACTTTTGGAGATAATACTCCGGAAAGTTCTGTCCCAGAACCTGGAAGAGAGCAGGATGTGACTGCTACGCCCTGTGGTAGAGCCTGACGGTGGATCGTCCGGCGTAGATCACGAGTCAGCGGGGGACAACCCTGTGCTTCCGAGGAGGTCTACACGCTTTAGAAAAGCTCCTGAAAGATATAGAAGTGGGTCTCGTAGTACCTGCAGTGGCGCGAATGTAAACTTTCGTAAGGACAATTTGTGTATATTTTCATTCCGCATTTCCAACTCATACTGGTCGTTTGTGTGCAGCGAGTTGCGCAGCGTTTCTTTTGTTAGCCTGACTCGGGCATTAGTTGATTAAATCCTAGTGAATCAAGCAGTCTGATTTTAGTGCGTCACACCCTGCGCAACATGTCCTACATATTGCAATATTGTTTTGCCATAATCAGATCTGACACACTTATGATCAAAATTTTCTGATATTTGTTGCCTTGTGCCATAATCATGTAGGCCTATGCTGTGCAATTTTGAAAAAATAACAATAGGGCAGGATGTTGGCATTGTACCTGTACATCAACTTTCACAGATTAAGTTGGTTCAAATCAGAAACTTTGAGAGCACGCTATCTGCCACAGCACCATTTCACAATATTTCTACACTTACAGAAATAAAAAAAATATTATATAATTTTTCGGAAAGCTCAAAAAGCCGTATGCGGCTCGCGAGTCACAGTTTGGCCACNCCTGAGCTAGTGATTCCCAGCTTCTCAACCTACAGCCTTGCCGCGTTTGTTCACCAGCAGTTGGAAAAGACACTGGTTGATCAATCTCCATAGCAATCAGAGACTGAGTGGTTGTGTGTTGACGTCGCAGGATATAAGATCATTAACTACAAACTTCCACCCTCGCGACTCACCTACGGCAATCCCGACATTCCCACACTCCAGTCTACATGCTTGCGACTTCAACTGCCAACATGTCAACTGGGGTTATAGCACAGTATCTCCTGACGTTGAGAGCCTGGACTCCTGGACAGCAGCCAACAACCTTGCGCTGCCGCATGACCCAACTTCCTCTTTCACCTATGGAATGTCGGAAGCTCGCTTTCGCTAGCGCAGTTCTCGACTTGCCGCTGGGCTGTGCAAAATTGGTCTGTTTTCGTGACAAGTTTATGATGGCAGCCTTGAAAGAAACGGCAGTAGCGAAAATAGGAATGCACTATGGAAAACTTATAACTGGAGCAAGATTTTGAAGTCTCCAAAGCGAAAAAAGGACTGTTGCCAGTGCAGTGCGTGAGCCCGTAGTATGTCTGCATCGAACATCGAAGTGTTGCAACATAAAGGCTAGTGGATGAGCTTCTTGACGGAACTACTGGCCTTGACTGAACCAAAATGCAGCGTAAAAAGCTATAGATGTACGTTGGCAAACAACTTGCCGCTATCTGGTAAAAATGAATTTTGCGTGCTCCATTAGCTCAAGGAATTGTGCTCACCTAACAATGCAATTGTGCAACACCTCACCACGCCACGCCAACGGGGACAACCCAGCGTAGCACTGAATTACTACGTGGTAGCACGACGCACCTCAACAACCACGGTACTCAGCTCTAACGCAGAAACTTTGGCCTAATACCATCCATATATACCTTGGTGGAATGAATAATTGGCTTTACGCGGTCATGACAATTTTTTCTCAACGGTTCAATATTTGCAGTCCAAAATTTGAGGGCTGCGCGTCTGGCAACAGTGACATGGCTATGTGCATAGGTGGCGGAACCGGGGGGGGGCGCATGGGTCTAGGCCCCCCACTTATATTTCTGGAGGGGCCTGGCCCCCCACTTCTAATTTTTGAATTTTGTTTAAATAATTTTAAGTAACACAATTAGTATTGGGTCCATTGTTAAGTAAATGGTTTAATGAAAAAAATGTTGCAGAATTTGGCAGAATTTTGTGAATATTATTCGTAATTTATTATTTTTTGTTTGGCAGGATTTCGTAATTGTTTGGCAGAACAGACCGTGCACAGTCTGTCACCCTGCTATGGCTTGCTTACCGCATGGGTGTTGTTGAACAGTGTTGCCAGATGGTGTAATACAGCACAATTTTTTTAGAAAAACGGTGTAATTTTTCATGCTTGTATGCATATGCGTCGGAAAGATTTTTTCCAAGGGGGGGGCACTAGTGGATTTTTCCAAAAGTTTTTCTAGCGAGGACAAAAGTGGTGAAATTTGTTTTTTACCACTCGAATTAAGAAAACAGAATTTTTGATGAAATTTTCAAAGTCCTACCGCCCTTCCGACTAGGCCCGTAACCAGCTTGGGACACTAGGGGAAGCAAAGAGTTTTCTGAGAGGGCCCAAATTTTTTAAAGTATGTCCACTAGTTTTAAATTATGTCCAACACAGTTTTCCAAGGGGGGGCAAAAACGTTTTCAGGGTGGATTATGCCCCCCTGCTCTCCCTAGTTACGGGCCTGCTTCCAACAACCATGCTTGTCTGTAGGAAAAAGTTCGTACCACATCGTTTAAAAATTGGTGCAATTTCAAGCGTTTTAACAACATTGCAAATAGTTAAATTTTGCTGAATCTTATACGCACAATGAAATATTTGACAGATCAATTTCAACTGTGTTTTTGTTTTCGCATTGGGAACACAAAATAGCTATATTATATTTTTGCATTGGCAACACAATTGGCGTCCGTACAGACAACATGCTAGTTACTATATATGGTTTGTCTTGACTTTGCCTTCCGGTGTCAAGCGAAATTACTGACCTCTGCGAAATTTCTGACCTATTATTGTTTGTCAGTTATTTTGCTTTTCAGAGTTAAACAACAAAGATTGGTGTTTGGTTTTTTGATGAGTGTTGTGTAAATTAAAACTTTTTAGTTAGATATCAGACACCCACGACAAGCTACAGTAGGGGAATAACTATAACCACTGAAAAATATTGGAGTTAATCTTAGACCTCAGTTATTTTTCTTTTTCTAACCCAAACCTTAACCCGACACACCTGCATGAACACTAAACCATGAGCACCAGTGGCGTATCTATGCAAAGTGGCGCCCATGGCAAAATTTAAATGTGCGCCCTTTATAATTATTTGAATATTAAATATAGGCACATTTTTTACGAAAGATAAACCATAAAGAAAACACATTTTTTAAAACGGAAAATATTTGTGTTCATTTTTTCTTCCAACTTTTAAGCAAATAAAATATAAATTATCCATAATGACTACACTACAACATACTTCTATACTCATTTAGTTTTATTTTTGATGAACATCAAAACATTGAAATATTAACGTTATAGTAGTCTGTTGGTCTACATCAGTGGTTCCCAAAGTGGGCGATACCGCTCCCCTGGGGATGGTGAGAAACTGTAGGGGGGGCGGTGAAGCAGAAATGGGCGATTGGGGGCGGTGTGGCAGAAATGGGCGGTTGGAGAGCGGAAGGAGACCCAGTTAATAATTACATTTCTGTTGTCTTACTAACTTTGAGTGACCAAATGTCATAAAAAACAGCATGATCAACAAATATGTACGCATGTAATTTCTAAACAAAAACTTCGCAGCTTGCAGTAAATACTGTATAATTGCCATCGTCAGCAATATTTGCAAAGCAATGCGAAGAATGTCAGGAGGTCTTCAGGACGTGATAATTTTAAGTTAAACCAGCATTTTGCAATCTAGACTCTTAATGCTTTAGGTAAGGGCGCGATGTTGATGCAGCTTTGCAGTTTATGAATGCATGGGGCAGGGGCGTAATGAATGAGGGCAAGGGAGGGAATTTCCCGGGCGCCGAATCACCATGGGGGCGGGAATTATTCCGTAGGGCGCCGAAAAGGCCCAACAATGTCACAAGTACTTTCTTCAATGCAGCACATTTGCTTCCGAAAGACCTCAGGTTCGAACACAAGGGCGCCAAACTCCAAACTTGCTTATTGTCCCGGGCGCCATCTAACTTTGTTACGTCCCTGGCATGGGGCGCAAAATAGAGGTATAAGAAACTATACATATAGATTTTAATTTTTGCCAAGACATTTTTGCGTCCCCCGTCAAAGTGGCGCCCATGGCACGTGCCATGCCTGCCATACCCTAGATACGCCGCTGATGAGCACTAATCATCAGTTTTCTCAGCGTATTTGATATGTAGAATATCATTCTGTGCATGCACACATGGCGTGAAGTCAGAAATTTCGCTTGACACCGGTATCTCATATTGCAGTTGTAAAATGAGTAGTCAGTCATGTTCCTTCGGTGGTCAAGATGTGGAAAAGTTGTAATTTTGAATGTGTTCAAGTCAGGTATCGATACTGTGTCATTTTTACCTGTTTTTAAGTTGTGTTCGTGGTGTTTTCAACAGCCCAGTGGCGACGCCGTCACACAGGCTTCCCGGGCTTAGCCCGAGTCTTCGATTACGATTTATATCGGTGAACGCGAGCTTGCTTGCTTTGTATATTTGGGCCATCACCCACGGTCCCACTTCACTATGTTGTTTACTCAGGCTCTTTTTTTTGGGTCTTGTCACTGTTCATTTATTTTCGTTCCAAGCAGTGGCGTAGCCAGCTCAAAAATTTTGGGGGGGCAAAATGTTTGATTTTAGGCGAGTAACACTATTTTGTTAGAAAAAAACGCCTCTCAAAGCACAAAATGACTATATTTTCCAAATATTGGGGGGGCATGGCCTCAATGGCCCCCCCTGGCTACGCCTATGGTTCCAAGTCTGGCTTTTTCATGTTGCAAGTGACCTGAATAAAACAGTATCATTCGTAGTAGATGTTCTCTCGACTTCGTTCGCTCGCGCTTTACTCAGGCTCATCTATTAAGAGTCCGAGCTGCCCTATGCAATTAAGCATTTTATAAAACAGAATTCATATCGGACTGAATGTTTTTTGAAGCAATGTATTTGCATAAAACATTGCATTTGAAGTCTAATCCAATGGGCAGTCCCCATTTCCAGAATCATTTCAAACGAGCGAGAAATTGTCCTGCGACTCGGGCTAATATGAGTCTCGTAAGCAGAGGACTTAGCCTACTGGATTTATCATTGCACTGTGACGTACGTTGGCCAACAATGGAAAAGTTATCACAAGAAATTCACATGTNTTGTTACGTAACTAACGTCACAGAGCAGCGATAATGCCAATCAGAATGAAAGCAAATGGAAATTTCAGTGACGCAAGACTCAAACGGTTTTATTCAGTCAGAATAAATCGTATGTGCCCGAGTGACGCTGTTGACCTGGGTCGCCCCTGTAGCAGCTTATTTCAATTTCAGGTGGTTCACCGATACGTTTTCAGTGGTGTAATTCAGAACCGTAGCCAGAAAGTTTTCAATAGGGGGGCTTTGGGTTTGACACGCTAAAAATTGACAAACACTCAACTGATTTATAGTGTTTTATGTTACAATTCTGGGGGGCTTGGAGCTTTGTTTGGGTGGGCTAAGCCCCAAAAAGCCCCCCGTGGCAACGGGACTGGGGTAATTTTGTCTAAAATAGCGTAATTTAGACCTTCATGTGGTGCGTAGGTAATGACGTCATATTTCAATGCTTGTGACGTCACAGTTGCCAATTCAAACCACAAAAGCTTCCTATAGCTTTTTTGTCGGGCACTTGTGCCCCCCACTTTGAAAAAGGTTCCGCCACCCTTGGCTATGTGGTTTTGATCCTTTTCTTGCAATTGCAAACCCGTAGACAACTCACGCTGGCCACGAAAAGATAAATTTGGCGTGGTTAGCGAAATCTGCAACCGACAGCAAAATGCATAACTTATTGGTTAAATCATTCCGCTTACATCACACAAATTTGAGTAGAAAAGCCATCTTCTGGTACAAAGTTTAACTTTTTTAATGGTGACTGTGGTGTGGGTGGAAAATCGTGGTTTTAAATTGGTCATATGCTGATTCTCACCTGTGTTTTCTTCCCTGGTTAGAAGCAGATCCATCGCCAGGTCAACAGTACTGAGATGGCTTTAAGCTTGTTTGGTGAGGGTTCGCAGTAGTACACAATGAATTGGGAAATGACTTTGTCGGGGAGACTAGAGCTTGAGTTTGGAGGTATTAATTGTGAATTTGCTCCGCTCCCACTTCTGTTGAATAATGTCACAACTATTGTGTCATAACCTGGGCAAGTGGACTGATGTTGTTTTCTACACATCAGCAGTCCAATGTCAAAATAAGTGAAGCGGTATTAAACACTAGGATGAAATTCTAGCTTTGTTAGTGGCATTAAATGCATTTTAGGGCAATATGCTTTTAGGCACAGTGTGAATCTACCATGCGATTACGAGATAAGTAAATGCCATAGCAAATGCTTTTCATTCATGTTTTGCTTTTGAATTGTCGTTTCAGCAATAGGCCTAAATATGTTTTCCATGTACGTACATGTAACTCCACAAGCTTCGTCTGGAAAAGTGGTCGTTAGTTAGCTATTTATTGGACTCGTATCTTGGGACTTGAGTTGTCACTTCCAAGTGTTAAGAAGAACCATTCTACTTTTAACCATTATTACAAGCTCTAAGTTTGCTGTAGCCTAAGCATTCGAGGAATCAACCGAATGGGTTCTGCTTTCATTTTAGGATTCAAACTTGCACATATCCATGATATTCAAGTAACTTCACTCCACAAAGGTAAGAGTTTGAAACAATCAACAAAATTTTAATAAGAAAGTCATCGTCAGTCTTACACCTTGCAAGCAACGCTTACGGGTGAAAGGCCAAGGCTAGAGCAGCAAAAGCAGACAAACTCAAAACTACATTAGAACACAACCTCAACAAATAGAAAAACTTGAAAATATCAGGTCAGGAAAACGTTTCAGACATTGTTTTTTCTGATCTAGGGATAGCCAAAACAGTGTCAAACACTAGTGCACATGCATGATTTTGGGTCTTGGGATATATCATTTAAATATTTTTTTGTGGACGTAAGAGATTGTTTGGGACACCAACAGTGTTATCAGTTATGAGTATCTTGTAAAAAATCGAGGCCCATCGTTTAGGACCCGCTTTAAACATTTTCTAAATGTATGATATAAAGTGCTTTGATACTGTATTTATTCCTTGAAAGATTACACAGTTCGACCAACAAAAATAGCCACCTCCTTGGTTTAGGAAAGGCAACCAGTTTTGTGTGATACCCAACTATTGTCGCAGATAACCTTTGGTAATTAAACAAGTGAACAGATTTTTGCGCCACCCTATTTGACTTCCCCCCAAACGCTTGGTTTGGATCCGTTACTGGTTCCTACACAGGCCCTATATTAGTTCGGTCTGGGGCAACAAAGTTGCGAACAGCCACCTTAACCAGGATCCATGGTTTGTGCATGTCAATTTTTGGTTTGCGCATGTCAACAACCTTGCGCATGTCAATTTTTGGCGCATGTCAACAACCAAAAATTGACATGCGCAAACCATGGTATTTACGTAGCGACTTGTGTTATTTGCCACGAACAATATGTCGGGCAAACCAAGAACAAATTTTCCACGAGATGGTCATCGCACCGAAGTAATTGGAACAGACCCAA
>JGI24159J19872_10010969_pt1 | contig 11887 bp, 10 predicted proteins | sample Ectturendosymbi4_FD_19872 | JGI IMG/M metagenome (IMG submission 19872) | reverse complement strand
TTCAAAAACTTCCCATGTTAGAGCGCCTAAGGGTTCACGCCCCCCCCCGGAAATTTATTGACGCCCTCCCTGGGGAGGTTTGCCCCCCCCCCGGTTAAGAACCACTGTTCCAGCGAGCCCCTAACAAAGTTTCCTTCCCCAGCAACAACGACCACGACCGCCATGAGTAAACCCCCTGTGAACCCACGAGCGGTCGGCATCGGCTTCGGGATAGTCCTGGCCTTCATCTGCATGGGCTTCCTTGTGCTCTTCTGTTGTTGCTGTTCGAGGAAAAGGTGGGTCGTTGTCGAATCGTGTCTCGCGCTTTTCATTAAAACCGCCGGAGCTTTGCTTGTGATTAAAAAATCACTCCCCCCCTTCGTATAAACCGAATTCGTGTTCATTCCAGTCGTTTTGATGTTTCACCTGGACCCGGGCGGGCCCGCAACCAGTGGGGGGCAACCGGGCAATTGACGCGCCCCAAAATTTTCAATTTTTGAAAAGCGCCAACAACGTTTTTAGTTGTTGTGCTGCGTTGAACGACAAGTTGCAATCATTTTGCCCTCCCACCGAGAATCCGATCCGCTGGTTGCGGACCTGGACATGAGGGTAAGATTGAAACATTGACGGACACGTCACTACTGTTTAAATGCTTGTGGATTGTATCCACGAGCTTTGCGTCGAAAGAAAATTTTTTATCAGAACAGGAGGATGTTGTGGCCGCAGCAATGAAGCACGACGTTAAATTTGCCATCTAACCCTTCGTCCTCATTGGACTAGTAGCGTTTAGTTATTGAACCGTTGACTCGTTTTTTACACGTTTCACACCAGTACAGCTTTGAAAAGTTCTGCATGCTGAAACACTGGGACGTCCCAAACAGAAAGACGACGTTGAATATGTAAACATGGCTACAAGTGTTTGGCAACCAGGGCAAAATTAGTATCGTTTCGGCAAAATAGAAATCAATGAAAACCACCACACATGTATTTGCCGCTGTCAACGCTTAACTTTAAGCGCCTGCACTTTCCGATTGACATCTGTCGGATCCTTCAAGGTCGGACACGCAATCCACCAGGTTCGAAGTTCCTGGGACACCGACATGGGAAAGCGGTGATTTGTATTGCCGTGTGTCAGAGATTTGTTGCCACTGTATTAGCTGTGATGGTCTTTGCTGCTAGCAGTAATTCATCATTATCAACCGTTTGTGAAGCTCTTGCACATACACACACGACATGTGTGTGGCTTTTACGTGAAACAGTTTCGTTTGGTCTTCTGCAAACGGATTGCGACTGTAACTGTTGACAACGTGAAGTTCACGTCAGGATGTTTCGTCGATATCCACCCCTGCGACAAAAAACGTATGCATGAGGCATAAGGTGCACTTTAAACATCTGTTGATTTTGTATTGGCGGGAATATTAATTCAGGGTTCAGAGATGTGTTAAATGCGCCAACAAAGGTTACCAATTTATTGTTTCTTTGCTGCAGGGACAAAGTTCTGGACAAGATAAAATGTCCTTGCTGCGCGAGCCCCAGCAATACATTGAAGCAGTGCAAGGGCCATTCTCACATCAGGTAATTTACTGTCGCGTGGATGTCTGGAGGTTTCGCAATCTGTTTTTTATGGTTTCATTTTCGAAATAGTTTTTTGCGCAAGAATTGAGTCAACGCCCCAAAAACTGTTGCGCAATGTTGCAAAGCGCGTAACCCAAGCACACCCCCTGTGTTACAAAGCGTGTTGCCAGAGCACATACCTTCTGTTGTTCAGGCCGGCTGGGACCAACAGTGACTCCGGCATTTGCATGGCGCCCCCTGGTGTGCAGGCATACGAACTGCAACGTCTGACCATGAACGGAGGGCCGGCCGTGGACAAGGACCGCGATGGCCCGATGAAGCAGGAGAGACCAACAGTAAGTCGATTTGAGCTAGCTGGTAACTGCGGTGGTCGCTATGCTGTCTTCACCAGAGGCGACAAAATGCCGCTTAATGTTCAGGCAGTGATTGCTGGCTGGGTTGTTTTTTTTGTCAAAAGCTCAATCGGTCTACTGCGTTGTCTTTCAGGTTATTGGTATTTGTTGATGCAGCGCCAGCCTTATTTTACTTGCTATTAAAGCACAGCACACAGAGTTGTTATCAATGCGCGCCCAGCGATCTTCCGCCTGTTCTGGCACTCCACAATCCACACATCAACAGAACTGCAGCTTTATTCCAATAATTGCGCTGTTACGGAACGCTTGTCACAATACAAGCAGCAAAACTCAACAGCGATTGATCGTCGACTACGCTTTCTGAAACACAACAGAAACAAGCTGAGCATTCTACCAAGGGGGGCTAAACTGAGCAAACAGACCCCACTGTCAGTTAACCCGGCGTGCGACAAACAATTAACAATAAGATTAGCGCACAATTGCAATTGTTGGGAACGCACTAACTACTCATGTGAAACGCACCTGCAAACCGATAGCATCCTCCAGCTGCAGGTCGATAGTAAAACTCAGTGAAGTAATTACGCACTGGACAATGTGGTCACAGCTATGACTTAACATCTCTTGCATGGCTCGCTGAACAAAACCTTCTGTCTTTCTGTCTGATCGCTCGATCGTGGATTTTAGCAGCCAGAGTTGTTTTGCGTGTTTGCAGCGGAATGGTTTTCATAAAACCAAGAACGGCTTCCATAACAACCAGAACGGTTTCCACATCAACCAGAACGGTTTCCACATCAACCAGAACGGTTTCCACATCAACCAGAACGGTTTCCACAGCAACCAAAACGTTTTCCATACACTCCCAAATGTTCGGCGGCAGCAACGTCATTCAACGTCGTCGGCGAAAGCGTAAGCATCGAAATCCTCCCAGTTGGCGGGTTCGCTTTGTTTGTCCTACAGGATGGACCACGTTTGATTGCCTCACGCTAATTATGAAATGGTGCCTACATTTTACATGTTTTACAAGATAAATTTCTGCAAGACAATGTAGATTTTCGGACAGCTTTAACTAGAAGGCCTTGTTTTGATATCGACTTCGTTTTGAAACTGACTTTTATTTTCACCATTAACAAGATTTTAAGTGTCAAACGTAAACGATTTGTTCAACGGCAGGGCCAGAGTCGGGGGCAACCAACACCAGGGGGGACTGAACGTCCTGCAGATCTTATTCAACAAAGAACCGCGCGCCGGCGCCAAAGTCGCTTACCGGAAGGCCAGTGTGACGTCACGTTCGGAGGTAGGCGTGGCTGTTACGTCATTTTGCTCTATTGTTTGATTAACTTAGCTTTCGTCAGCAACGAATCGTTTTTTTCTTCAGAACACCCCCATCCTGTCAGTGCCCATCCCCCAGCACAGCAAGATATTCAATGCTCAGCAAAGTAGCGGAAGCAGCCATCAGGGTGAGGGAGGATGTGAGATGCTGTTTTTTTGATGTTTTCTATTCTTTCTTGTTTTGTTTTCACATCGTCGATCGAGGTCAAGCCATGACCTTTGACCTCGCCGCGCATTGCGACCTCTGGTTTATTGCCTCCCCTGCAAAATGCTGGTCATTTATTGCTTCGTAAAAAGCTTCTAATACGTTGCTATCAGCAACGCTTCTGGTTTGTTGCAAAAGCAGCGCGCGCACTTAGTACATTGGCAGGCCCAGTACTCCCTCTGAGAAAATTTTACGCTGAGCAAATGTTTGTGTTCGTGCGCATGCAACCATGAAGACACAACCAGTGAAGCGTTGCAAGCGGTGAAAGGTCATGCGATATATATATTCGATATTTAAATATGGAATGTTGCAGGTGCGGAGAATGATATTTCACTGCGCTAATGGTCTGGTGCTATCTCGCATGTGCACCTTAGTTTATGCGGGGTCGCGGAAGCCCCCTAGCTTGACACCCCTGTACTGTCCACCCAACTGACACCCACATCTCGACCTTGGTTTCATAGGCCAGCATCTACTCGGTTTGGACCTTGATGACGACATAGAGGAAGTGACGAACACCGCACCTGTGACGTCGCCTGGAGACAGTGAGGCTTGTCCCTCTCATATATTTTGTTTTGCGCCCATGGTTGAAATGCTTCATGAACTTGGTACCTCCGGTGCTTAAGGTCGTTGGTTCGATCCCAGCCAAAACTTCAGTTGTGCCACTGGCTTGATGACTACGCCACATGTTAAAATTGTTTGAAGCTTCCCAAGCTAGATACAGCGGGACCGTGTGTTTAGTTGTTTCGTATTACTGTATTTCGATCAGTTTATAGAAATCTTTCTTCTGGTGGTAGTTTCTTTCGTTTTGACGTTTAACCCCCCAGTTGAAGTAAGTTTCCTCGATGCGATTGACCTGATCTTGGTATCTGTGCATTTCGCCAGCAGTCTTCTATGGGTATGCACAAAGGTACATTGCGTTCAAGTAGTTTCGTAAACAACAGGCGTTCGTTACTTCTGCCCGACGCCTCAGATCAGTGGTTCCCAACCGGCGAGGAATTCCTCCCCAGCGAGGAATTTCATGAGTCCAGGGGAGGAGTTTCCACAATTGCTGCATTTCTTTTTTAAGTTGACATTGGCTCTTTGAATTACTTGCATCACTTTTTAGTGGACTATCACACGTTTTTGTTGACAAGCTTTGCTGCCATTATTTGACAACAAGTAGTTTTTGTTCCACTTTTCTTAATCAAGTTATTGTCGTCAATAAAGACCATTGTTCCAACTGCAATTAATACTAGCTTACGAACCCAAACAGGGGGAATGAAAAGTTCCAAAATGAGCAAAGGGAGGAATGCATGAAAAATGGTTGGGAATTACTTCCTTAGATGCATCTTGAAACGCCGTAACACATTAAACACACAATCTGCGTGAGCAAAGCAACACCGGGTCAGACGCGGGATTCGAACGCACATCCTGCATTCCATATCGGAACACAGACTCAACGCTGCATTCGGCATTCTTCGTGGCGCATTGAAAAAAAGACGTTTTGTTCCAGATGATGACGACGACGACGACGATGATGATGACGTGGCATCAAATGAGGGGTACCTCTCTTCCGGCAGCGACACTTCTCTCCTCATCGACATCGTGCGAAGTCTCCCACGCCTCATGCCTCAGCCGAACGCACAAGACAAGGTGCCCGCCACCTGCTCTGACACCTCCAATTATTCGTCACAATCGAATTCAGGGGAGAGCCGGTCCTCCCTGGCCTGCTTATGAAACCCTGCTGGTGCCCTGTCTGCACAACACCCCTGCTGCCGCCAAACCGACCCCCTCAAATAAAGCTCTGCAAACGCTGCGTCACGTGACCTGTCCTGACTGTTCGACGCTGCGTCACGTGACCTGTCCCGATTGGACGGCGCGTGTTTTTTCTTTGTTCTCTCGCGTAGGCGCGCTTCTCTCGTTTNTTTCGTCGCACAGCGTTGTGAAGGTAGCAGTGTGTGTGTGTGCGTGCGNGCGCGCGTGTGTGTGTGTAGGTAGAACGTGCGTTGCCCTTTCGCGGCGGTGGATAAAGACGATGTGTGCGCCGGAGCTNTTTTTACTTTGCCCATGACCGCGACCTCAATATTGTTCCTGGTGTTTTTCTGTTTGTTTTTTTTACTGACGTCACCCGCCTTTGTTTTCACGCAATCGCCGGAAAATAACTCGTTAAGGGATCTCGCTGCGGGGCCGCAGGGGGGTGCCAACCCCCCACCCAAAAACAACGTCATGATGTTGGCGCATGGGACAAAATACAGTTCGACGACTACGTACTTTGGCAAATGATGTGACATCACGGCCTTTTCATGCTACGCAGTTACCCCCGGCCGGGCCGCGGTTTTGGGCCCGGGACGTTCCGAGGCCTGCCTGCTTTGGACGCTTGGGCCGCTGCTTGCTGTGTTTGGAAAGTTAACGAAAGACGCGTTTTAACTGTTTGTCATACCTCCTCCCTGATATAGTTTGCTCTGTGTTGCTTGGCTCAGTCCTACCTCAATCCTTAACCCGTAGGCCGACCATAGTAAGTGCACCCTCATGCTACTCGTCATGTACTATCAAGTTCCTTTTGCAAGTCTTTACAGTTCCTCCTTGCGCGACCCGCATTTTGTACATAGGTACTGTTTTTTTGTTTGTTGTTTTTAAACACGCCAATGTTTTCTCAAAAATCAAGTTCAACGCGACGCCCACCCCCCAATCTTCTCTTTCGCGCCGCACACTTTTCACCCGGAAGTTCAGCTACGTTCGCCTGCAAGTTACCATTTCGTTGAGGCTCGCCTGTTCTTGCGACGCTATATTATATTATACCCCGAGATGANGTATGGGTTATAGGGGTAAGGGGTTGGGTGGTCGGAGAGACCNATTGCCGTAAGTTTGTGATTGTTCGTCACTTTTCATTGAGACACGTATCGCTTATATAAGATATCTGTCCGCGCTGAAGNTGCGCGCAAAAATCTTTGTTCGGATCAGCATGACCTTTGACCTCGCGTTCCTGGTGCTTCCCCGCGGCGATATTGAAAGAGCGCAAGTGTTTCATGAAACACCGAAACGGTGTTTTCTAGCGATTAAAATTGCAATCATGATTTTTTTTAGAAATAGCTTCTGTTCTTCTGACAAAACACGTTGTAAGGCGGCTGCATGTAAACGCAGTGCTTTGCCAGCCAAGTAGATATTCCTGTTTATCAGAAATGTTTCCGCAGATTAAATATTGAATCTGAAAAAAAAACATTAGTATCGTTGCCACATAAAATTTGCCGAACGAATCAGTGTGAAACGCCTGTTTCTGACAAGCTGTTGTTGCTACAGAGTAAATATGGACTGGGGTGTTATGGAAAGCGGTCTTCTTGGACTGCAAGGCCCACTGGCCCCCCTTGTCAAAGGCCAGAACCGTATTGGGCTTTACGGGAATCGGCCACAATGTGTTGTTGCTCTTTTTCCTGCCCCGGGCCTGACTGGTCAAAGCGTTTGTGATCCACTGTTTCGGGCCCAGAAATGTCTCCTGTTATTGATTTTTCCTTCGCCTTGGTTCTCAGGGAGTTTAAAGGATTGTTTTTCTCGTTTGTGTGAATGCCCCCCTCCCGCCCCTCAAATATTCTCTCCAAACACAGCGTATTTTTGTGCGATACAAAGGCCGTTTGGAGAGACGCGGCAAACGCCAGTGGCGATCGCCCCTTGACGTCACGCGTGACGATCGGCAAGTGTTACGTCATACCTCAAGTAGATCGCGTGGCCTCTTCAGTCGCAGGGTGGCTTCTACGTGCTGTTCGATGTTATTCTGTCGCTACTGCTCTCTGAAATATCTCACGCGTGCATACCTCATCGACGCGGAGCGCCGTAAGAAAAATACAGTTTCGCGTGACAAACAATCTGACCGAAGAAGACGAAACATTCAGCTGTCGACTCGAATTCCTCAGCATCAGCATGACCCGTTTCTGCCGAGTTACTTCTTTGCCTCGTGCGCGTCTTACCCCCACGTGCTGCGTGCTTGGGGAGGTAACCATCATTGCATACCTCACTTTTTTATATGACTTTGTCTGCTTGCATCGTACCTCTGCTGTCGTAATAATACACGATTGACTTTTGCGAAACCATTGTGTTGAGGTGACGTAACAATACCCCTGAAGTTTTTGTGTTAAAGCAATATTTCAACAGTCACAGGTATTCTGAAACGCAAGGCCGAGCCTGTTTAGTGTGCAGCGTAGAAGTTGATTTATTCACCGAAAAGTAGTACCGAAGTCTTGTCACTGGGAAAGCTTCTGAGATTCGTCAAACGCTTTTGTGGAAACTGTTGCTGGGAGTTTGGGAATCGTGGCTTACGCAAAAGATTTCCAGGAGAGGAAACAAAATTAAGTCCACAAGTTTATTCCTGAGCAACTGCGTGCGACCGCTAGATCTCGGGCGTGCAGCTGGTTTTTGAATCAAGTCTTTATGAGTGGACAATCCCTTTTAGTTTCGGGCGTCGGTGACAGTCACGTGATTCTACAGACAAACATGAGCTCGGTGGTTATGTGCGAAAGAAAAACTACAATATTGGGAAGTTACGGCATATGGCGACCAGCCGTGCTTGATAGTAGCGTGCAGGTAGGCGGCTTTGTTATGGCTTTGACAGGGTTCATACCAGGGCTGATCCAGCCATAAGGTTAGGGGCGTTGATTTCAGCAATGTTTGCTAGTCAAGTCTCATGACGAGTTTACTACTGTAGAGGTGAAATACTTTACGACACTGCTGTGACAAAACAGAGTACAGCAAAATGGCGTACGCAGAAAACTTTCATGGCGGGGGTTTCATTCAGTGGCATATGGTGATCATTTGCATTTGGTGTGTGCTGTTTGTGACGTCACAATTTGACGTCATATGTTTCCAAACCAACGTTTTGGCGAAGTTTGTTAACACAATATGCATATTCGTCTACACGCACTCCCCTTATTTTATGTGTTATTGCTCTGAATATAAACTATCAGCGCTCCAAGTTGCGATATCGGAGGAAAATGAACTCAACGCTACGACACAGCAGTTCATGACTGCAAAACTACCAGGCTGCACATTAAAACAGGGAATAAAACGCACTCACCATTGCGACAGAGCAATTTACAACTGCAAAATGAGGCTGAGCTCATGTCTTGTCGAATACGAGGAGTCGAGCATAGAAAGTGTGCGGCTGGACTGGCTGGCGGCCTGGCACACACCACGGTTTGCAAGATAGAATCTTGCTAAACTGCACAAGAATTGAGAATGCGCATGAAGCACGCAAGAAAACTTTCGATTTTTTGTTATGTATAGAAGTCCTCCCTGCTGAGACATTATCAAGTGCCTGAATGATTCTGTGTTAACAACTGCTGTTTTTGAGCTCGTGCAACAGTTTTATCATGCTACAGAAATTGGTAATGTAGCCAATGCGATCAGCGCATGCACTGATCAGCCATAGCAGACAAAATAAAGACAATTGTTTCGGATAAAGTGAACTATCGCGGAACACAATCTTAAACATGCGCACAGTGGCGATTCTAGAATTTAAAAAGTGGGGGGACCACTGCGGGGCCAAGGAAAAAGTAGAGAGGGCAACATAAATGTCGATTTTGCATTGTGATTATTCGTTGTTTTGAAGATCAAGTTGTTATCATTTACACTATCAAACCCAACATACAGTAGGCTTGTGAATATCATTAAATATGGACTATCGTTATTATTCACTAGAGACACCTAAACGCCACTGCAGATGCAATCACACACGTGTACTGTTATGTCGAATATTCTGTGCTAACCATGCAACTTCTGCAGCAATGCACATGTAAAACTAAATACTTTTTCCGTACACAGTTGTGCCGGCCCACATGAAACAGCTCCACGAAAGTGAAGATAATTCACATGAAAGCGAAACGTTTCCAACAACAAATTTCATCTTGACACAGAGGGGTAACCCCCAACCCCCCTTGCGCACACCCTTGGCCTTGTATCGCGAATGTTGTTTTCCGAATTTTACAAAATCATGGTGTATAAAGTTACTTTCGTAGGTTTTAGGGGATGCGATCGTCCCCCCCAGATCCAGAGTTTGCGGTTCTTTGTTGATACGTCATTCAATTGGAAAATTTCAAGGCTTAGCGTAGATACGACTTCTTCAATCATGCTTGAGAATCTGAGCCATTTTTCTACGTTTGATACGCCAGGGTGCAATATGTTTTTGGCTCACATGTGGTATCCTATGTGACTTTGTTCGTTTGTTGCCTTCCATGTAGTACGTGGAGTGCATGTAATACCTGGCTAGCTGCATAAACAGGAGATTTTTGTGTGCATTCACGCTGAAGCTACTGAGGTTGTATGCATAGTTGGATCAATTACATCATTTCGGTTCGATTACCATTGCTTCATCAAAGTTTTCAACTGAATTACAATTATTCTATGCTGAAAAATCAAATTACAGTTACTCTTATACCTGTAATTAATTACAAATAGCAATTACAAATTTTTTTTAAGGATAAGAAAATGAAAACAATACATACAGATATGTTCGATTATACAGAATGGGAGTCCGGATAGTTTTCACAGCAGTTATCACTTGCCATTTGAACGTTTTTTTGGCATCCAAAAATAATCAAATGAAAAGTACATGCAAAAAATAAATAAATAAAGTGTTACGAGAGTGTTAAGCAAATATAGCACAACAGTTNCAGAATAAGGGAGACAATCCAAAAGATANATCAGCAAGAAGAGTATAGACAAAAACATAAGCAGGCACAACAGTTGTTCAGNATTTACTTTGAATGATTGTTCAGTTACAATTCAAACAGTTAAATTNCACCTGATGACCATTAAGCTGCGAAAAGCGTTTGTACCCAGTACATTTTTTTGCCAGGCTCGCGACCAGTTGCAGGGCAACCAGGCAATCTCCCCNCCCCCGATATTTTCAAAAACACTGTGAAAACGTCAATAAGTTTTACAGTAGTTGTGTAAAACAGTAAGTTACAATCATTTTGCCCTCGCCGAGAATTTTAACGGGTTACGGCCCTGCTTCATGCAATATGGAAGTAACGCGCAATGAACGACGTGCTCTTATGGCGTTCAAAGTTTTGTGCTGAAGATATTTTCAAATACTCCAATAAAGAATGAAGATTAGTTTTTTCCCTGAATATATTTATTCATATTCCAAGAAAACTCTGCCTTGATTCAGATGCTTTGGTCATGATGAAACAACTCTTATATTACACGCCTGATCGGTTTCAATCACCGCCCCCCGTAGGTACTACCGTAGGCTACTTTGCAGAGGTGTACGGATTCCGACTTTTTTTAGTCCGGATCCAATTTTGTTTTGCAAATCTTTAATCCGAATCCGCTCCAGATCCGGGATCAGCGTGACACAAGCAATTCGACTCCTGTTTGACTCCGCATAAATATAAGTCAAGAAAACACCACATAATCTCAACTAATGGAATGTGTAGAGCACCATTCACTGTAAACACTCTTCACGCATTCTTTTGATGTCTAATTTGCATTAATATCGAAACGAATGAAGCATTGATAAAAACATATAGGAATATATATATATATATATTTTTGTTTCTATTAATCATCACCAAATATCAAAACAAAGTAGTCTAAAATATCTTGGCGTTATACTTGATCATAAACTCAAATGGAAGCCTCGAATTGAAACGTTGGTGACACAACTCTCCAAATCATGTGGAATGTTGTTTCAAATAAAACACTATACCAACATTTCAGTGCTCAAATCTGTTTACTTTGCTCTTTTCCATTCCTACATAACTCATTCAATATTTAACTAGGGAAGAGCCAATAAGACTACTTTACTCCCTCTAATTAGATTGCAGAATAAAGCTGTAAGAACCCTTGAATATTACAAAACTAAAACAACTGTACTCTATTCTAAGTAAAAATTGTAAACATACTGTACCAGACTTATTTAAATTATCAATTGCCAAATTCATGTGCTCTTTTGATNATGGTGAATTACCTAATCACTTTGATAACTACTTTTCTGAGATTGCATCTGTCCACAAATGTCAAACAAGGCTTGCTTCTTTGCAAAAATATCATTTACCCAGAAAGAAAACGTCTCTGGGTCAGCTTTCTTTAAAGAATATTGCTGCCAAAATTTGGTCTGATATTCCTGAAAAATTGAAATCTCATTCGCTTTGTTCATTTAAAAAACAATATAAAAACGCCCTACTATCTTGCTAAACTTCCTATTGATTTTCGTTCATATGCTTGTCACTTTTCTGTAATATTGTTTTGATGCTCCTGTTTCCCCTTATATTTTCTACTTCTACAATTGCTCACTCATCCCCCTGTACCTTTGCATGCTTTCCTCACGTCACGTAAAACGCACCCAAATGGTTGTAACTGTTAGTTTCGTGATTCGCGCAACTTCACTCCACAGGTGAAATAAGCAAGGGATAAAAATCTGTGATTGATTCCTTGCTTATTACACCTGTGGAGTGAAGTTACTTGAATACAGATATGC